>OBZT01000231.1_pt1 | contig 17893 bp, 19 predicted proteins | sample 1477011 | NCBI WGS metagenome assembly OBZT01 (sample SAMEA2580259, study PRJEB22360) | human gut metagenome | biome: human gut; feature: human-associated habitat; material: faeces | place: Denmark | collected 2008/2010
TAACAGCGCACAGGCGGCAGCAGACTCACAAACTGCATCGGCAAACTCCGCGACATCAGCCAAAAAATCAGAAACCAACGCGAAAAATAGTGAGGCAGCAGCAAAGGTCAGCGAAACCAACGCTAAAGCGTCAGAGAACAAGGCGAAAGAATATCTCGACAAGGTCGGGGGACTCGTCAGCCCGATGACGCAATACGATTGGCCCGTTGTTACTGGTAGTGAGTCTTTTTACATAAAGATCGCGAAACTTTCCGATCCTGGAAGCAACAATTGCCATGTAACGCTAATGGTTACTAATGCCGGTAACTACGGCTCCCCTTACGGAAACATTGACTTTATCGAGATCTCGGCGCGCGGTCTGCCTTCTTTGCTTAGTGCGGATAATGTTTCTCGTCATCTGAGTATACGCCGCTTAGGGTCAACCGGGCTGACCGATAACAACCAGATGCGTTACGGCCTGGTTAAAGGTGACGGCTTTATTGAGGTTTGGGCATTCCAGGGTGCGTTTATTAACGACGCAAAGGTTGCGGTGCTGGCGCAGACAACACTAAACACAGAATTATACATTCCAGACGGATTTGTTAAGCAAACCGCCGCGCCTTCTGGATATATTGAAGGCAACGTTGTAAGGATTTACGACCAGGTAAACAAGCCGACTAAAGCAGATTTGGGTCTTTCTAATGCTATGCTTACAGGCGCTTTCGGTCTTGGCGGTAGCGGGATATCAACAAACGGCAAGATGAGCGATGTAGAGATCTTAAAAGCTCTGCGTGACAAAGGTGGTCATTTCTGGCGCGGTGATAAGCCGACCGGAAGCACGGCGACCATTTATAGCCACGGTTCTGGTATATTCTCGCGGTGCGGCGATACGTGGTCAGCGATCAATATCGACTACTCAACCGCGAAGATTAAGATCTATGCCGGCAACGATGCCCGGCTTAACAACGGGACTTTTAGCGTCAATGAGCTATACGGAACCAAAAACAAGCCGTCGAAATCGGATGTTGGACTCGGCAACGTAACTAACGATGCGCAGGTGAAAAAATCCGGCGATGTTATGTCAGGTGATCTTGATATATTGAAAGAAACGCCGTCTATCAGGCTAAAATCAGCAAAAGGAACCGCTCATCTGTGGTTCATGAACAACGACGGCGAGCGCGGCGTTGTTTGGGCGCCTGTAAATACTGATACGCTTGGCGAAGTTCGCATCAGGGCTAAAAACGCAAAAGGTGAATCAAGTGGTGATTTTGTTGTTCGCCACGACGGGAGGGTTGATGCCCGCGATCTAAAAGTAACGTACAAAATCAGTGGAGCCACCGCAGAGCTTGCAAACACATCAACTGACGTGGCTAATACTACGTTAAAAATCAGCGGATCACAGCATACGCCTTTAGTTTTAACTCGCAGTGGAGAAATTAAAAACTTATCCATTGGGTTTAAGGTTGATGATGTTGAACAAAAATATCTCGGCGTATACGGTGACGGTAATTTGTATTTCGGTAATTCCTCTGACCACTCAAAAAACAGCAGAGTAATTACACAAGCAATACTCGATAGCGGGGTAACGGTAGGCGGTAAAACAACATTTTCTGACCTTGCCACATTTAACGCTGGCATATCTGGCGCAATCGAACCTGAAAGCATTTCTGAAGTGACCGTTGATCTTAATGATCTGACCATTAAAGGCACAGATAAAGGATCGGTTAAATACTATCAGTGCAGAACTGCCGGAGGTGGTGCGAATATTACCAATAAGCCTGACGGCGTAGGCGGTAACTTTTTGCTTCGTGTAGAGTCGATTCGTAAGATTAGGGATTCAGATTATGCGAACATGCAAACGCTGATTGGCAGCGACACAAAACGTATATACGTTCGCTTTGTTGTTAATGGAAACTGGACAGCGTGGAGTCAGGTTGTTGTTTCCGGATGGAATCAGGATGTAACCGTCAGGTCGTTAACCTCGACGACTCCATCAAAATTAGGTGGCGGGCGTGTTGACGTGCTTGGAAGTACGTCAGATTACAACAGCATGAATTGTGCTGTGCGTGGTGTTGATAACACTGGAACCAATTCGGCGTGGTCGGTAGGTACATCAGAAAGCACAGGCAAAATGTTGTTCCTGAAAAACCACAGAAGCAGCGCTCAAGTGCTGTTAAATGGCGATGATGGCGCGGTTCAACTCAAAACAGGTGCTGTTAACGGGGCTACAGCGCAGGCGCTCACTATCAACAGGAATGAGGTTAACTCAACCGTTGATTTAACCCTTACAAAGCAATCAGGGACTGGTAATCGTTTTGTTTTACAGAACTCAGGTAATGCAGAACTACCGTTTTCTGTCAGGGTGTGGGGTTCCAGTACTCGTCAAAACGTTTTTGAGGTTGGAACGTCTGCTGCGTATCTGTTTTATGCGCAAAAAACGTCAGCAGGCCAGTTGTTTGATGTAAATGGCGCTATTAATTGCACAACGCTGAATCAGTCATCAGACCGCAGACTGAAAGAAAATATCGAGATTATCGATAACGCGACTGACGCAATCCGCAAAATTAATGGATACACGTACACGCTCAAGGAGAATGGGGCACATTGCGCCGGGGTTATAGCCCAGGAAGTTGAAGAGGCCATCCCGGAGGCCGTTGGTTCATTCATCCATTACGGTGAAGAGTTGCAAGGCCCGACCGTTGACGGCAACGAGCTACGCGAAGAAACGCGCTATCTTAATGTTGACTACGCCGCCGTGACGGGCTTACTTGTTCAGGTCGCCCGTGAAACAGATGATCGCGTTACCGCGCTGGAAGAGGAAAACACAACGCTACGTGAAAATCTGGCAACAGCAGACACCCGGATCAGCACTCTGGAAAATCAGGTAAGCGAACTGGTTGCACTTGTCCGGCAGTTAACAGGAAGCGAACATTGATATCCTTCAAGCCCTGAAGGAGGCTGTTCCTGGTACGTTCAGACTGTTGTTGAGCTGGAAATCGCAACGGAGGAAGAGAAAGCGTTACTGGCCGCATGGAAAAAGTATCGGGTGTTGCTGAACCGTGTTGATACATCAACTGCACCTGATATTGAATGGCCTGCTGTCCCTGTTATGGAGTAATCGTTTTGTGATATACCGCAGACACGTTGTATGCAGGAACGTGCTGCGGCTGGCTGATGCACTTTCGAGAGTGCATGTATTGAATTATTTCCAGCTATTATCGATTTTACGTATTTTTTGCATGAGAGAATTTGTACCTCCTCCCAACAACGACCTTCCATGACTTTCCGGACTTTTGTGGGCCAGCGGACGATGCTGTCCTCGGATGTTGTGCTAATTGGGTGATGACAAATCCTGTCTATGAGCGTTTCCCTTTGTGCGTGCGTTGAAGCTGATAACGGTAAACGTCATGATGAACACAACCGCGAATAAGACGACAATCGTCGGAGCTGGTGCGCTGTCGATAAAAAAGGACAGCCAGACACCAGTCATTGAGACTATTACCGATATGCCAGTCGCCAGTAGGAGCGCAATATGAAAGCGTTGTGTCAGGAGTACCGCAATGGCGCCAGGCGCAATGAGCAGAGAAATGGAGAGAATGATACCTACTGCTTTCAGCGTTGCCACAATGGTCAGGGAAACCATGCACAGCAGCCCATAATGCAGCCATCTCGTATGCAAACCGCTTACCTGCGCCTGTTGATAATCAAAGCTGAACAGCAAAAAATCCCGCCATTTTACGCTAATAACAAGTGTAACCAGCCCGGCAATAATCACCGTCTGGATTATATCGCCGATGGTTACCCCGAGCATGTTGCCGAAAAGAATATGGTCAAGATGTACGTCTGGTTTGACTGCAATATACAAGATCAGACCTGCGGCAAACATGCCAGAAAAAACAATCCCCATCACTGTATCTTGCTTGATTCGGCTGTTGTCTTTCAGGTATCCCGTCGCCACCGCGCAGAATACTCCGGCGATAAATGCCCCTGTAGCCAGAGGTAACCCCAGAATCCAGGCAAGCACGATGCCAGGAAAAACCGCATGACTCATCGCGTCACCCATCAGTGCCCAACCTTTCAGGACCAGAAAGACCGACAGCAGCGCACAGGGTATGGAAACTACCAGTGAAATCAGCAGTGCGTGACTCATAAAGGTAAACTGCAGTGGCTCCAGTAATAATGCCATCATGAGCGATCCTCCAGCGCTTTATGCGCACGCCGACGATTTGCCAAAAGCCCATGGGTGGGCGCAAATACAAATGCTAAAAGAAACAGCAGTGTCTGCGCTACCACGATGATTCCACCTGTCGCGCCGTCCAGAAAGTAACTGACCCACGCGCCGAGGAAACTGGTTACACTGCCAATAGTTACAGCAATTATGAGCAGGCGGGGAAAACGATCGGTTAACAACCATGCTGTTGCACCGGGAGTCACCACCAGACAGATCACCAGAAAGGCACCAACCGTTTGCAGCGCCGCAACGGTCGAAACCGACAGCAGGGTGAAGAAGAGGATTTTTAATCTGCCCGGATGCAATCCAATAGCACGGGCGTGATTCTCGTCGAAAAAGGTCACCATAAGATCTTTCCATTTGAAAAAAAGCACGATGATCGAGAGAATGCCAATGATAGTGAGTTGCAGGATATCCGCCGGATCGATTGCCAGAATATTGCCCAATACGATGGTCTGAATGTTCACGGATGTCGGGTTCAATGACACCATAAACAGCCCCAGGCCAAAAAAGGAGGAGAAGATCAGGCCGATGATGGCATCTTCTTTTAAGCGAGTGCGTTGGTTAAGAAACAGCATGCTGCCCGCTGCCAGTCCGCCGGAAAAGAAGGCTCCCAGAGAAAACGGAAGCCCCAGCATATATGCTCCCGCAACACCCGGGACAATAGAGTGCGACAGCGCATCGCCAATCAGCGACCAGCCTTTTAGCATCAGATAGCATGACAGGAAAGCGCAGAGACCGCCAACCATCGCCGAGACCCACATCGCATTGAGCATATATTCATAGCTGAAGGGTTCCAGTAGCACGTTCATCTTGCTTCCCTCTGCACCGCTGACGGTCGATGTGCCACAAAAGGGCGTTCATCGTCAGTAATAATGCTTTCTTCCGAGCCGTTAAGTGTGACATGGCGCAGTACGCCGCTAAAAGCCAGCTCCAGGTTCTCGGCTGTAAAAGTGGTGTCTGTCGGCCCGCTTGCCAGGACGGTGTTTTTGACCATGACCGTATAATCGCAAAATGTCGTGACTGAGCCGAGATTGTGCGTTGAGACAAGCATCGTCTTGCCTTCCGCGCGTAACTCCCTCAACAGGCTGATGATTTTCGCTTCGGTTTTCACATCAACGCCGGTAAAAGGTTCATCCAGCAGGATCACATCACCCTGCTGTGCAATCGCTCTCGCCAGAAAGACGCGTTTCTTTTGTCCACCGGAAAGCTCGCCGATTTGTCGATGGCGAAAATCCACCATATCGACACGTTCCAGCGCATCGGTGACAATCTGACGATCCCTCTTTTTGGCTATACGCAACATACCCATGTGCCCATAGCGGCCCATCATCACCACATCTTCCACTAGTACAGGAAATGACCAGTCAACCTCTTCTGACTGAGGGACGTAGGCAACCAGGTTTTTCTGTAGCGCCTGTCGCGTGGGAATACCCAGAACAGATATCTTTCCGCTGGTCAGACGCACAAATCCCATAATCGCTTTAAACAACGTCGATTTTCCGGAACCGTTTACCCCAACCAGAGCGGCAATAGATCCACTTGGTACTGTGAAGGATGCATCGCGCAGTGCTGTGTGCCCGTTACGCCAGGTGACAGTAACATCATTAACGACAATGCCCGCAGATTGCATCATTATTTCTCCCTTTTCCCGGCTTTAATTCCCTGTACCAGCGTACTGGTAGTAACCTTCAGAAGGTCGATATACGTAGGTACCGGGCCGTTTTCTGTGCTCAGGGAATCGACATAGAGTACACCGCCGTAGTGCGCGCCGGTTTCACGCGCAACCTGACGCGCTGGTTTATCGGAAATCGTACTCTCGCTAAAGACTGCCGGGATATGATTTTTCTTCACCATATCAACAACCTTACGTACCTGCTGCGGCGTGCCTTGTTGATCGGCATTAATCGGCCACAGATAAAGCTCTTTTAGCCCCAAATCGCGTGCGAGATAAGAAAAAGCCCCTTCACTGGTGGCCATCCATCGCTGATTCTCAGGGAGTTCAGCAATCTGCTTACGCAGGGGGGCAAGGGTTTGGGTAATCTTGGCTTTATAAGTATCGGCATTACGTTGGTAGGTTTGTGCATTTGCCGGATCGTATTTTATCAACGCATCACGAATATTATCGACGTAAATCAGAGCATTATCTGGCGACATCCAGGCATGGGGGTTAGGTTTGCCCTCATAGGGGCCTTCAGTGATCCCTACTGGCGTCACACCCGAAGAGACAATTACTTCTGGAACCCCATTAAGATGCTGGTAAAAGCGTTGGAACCACAATTCCAGATTCATACCATTGGCGAGAATCAGTTGTGCCCCCTGCGCACGTTTAATATCGCCAGGGGTAGGCTGATACTCATGAATTTCTGCACCGGGCTTGGTTATGGATGAGACTTCTGCAGCATCTCCAGCCACGTTTTTGGCCATATCTGCGATGATGGTAAATGTTGTAATGACCTTGAATTTTTCAGTTGCACTCGCCTGAAATGCGATCGAGCAGGTGAGGGCGAGGCACCCCAAGAGCATGGTTACTTTTTTTATTGAGTACATAATTTAGTACCTATAGTGAGCAAAATTAGAACAAACATAGCAACGGCTATGTTTTATAGCATAAGCAATACAAAATGAAAATGATTATCATTAGCAATTTTAGATCCGAACCGGGATTAGGTTGTTTCCTGCTGGCGACGTGGTACTGAGGAAAAAAGTAGGGCACCTATTAGGCTTTGAAATGACTTGATGAGGAAAATTGTTGATGGCAAAAATGGGGCAAAGCGCTGCAAAAGGGGCAAAAAAGGGGCAAAAAAAGAGTGGGTTATCGTAGCTTATTGTTGTCGCTGATGATATTTAACACATTGAAAAATAAGTAAAATACTTATGAGTCAGAGAGTTGTGATTTTTGCCCTTACTTGTTCAGGTTGTATTGTTCTTTCTTTGTAATTTGTTGATTTTCTTGCATTATTTCAGTTCTCTGGTACTAAATGGGGCAAATTGGGGGCAAACTTTGCAACTATGATAACCGCGCATTCAACATGGCTATCTGTTCGTCGTTCATGTCATCAATCCACATACCGTAAATTTCATACACCATCTGCGCAGTTTCATGCCCCATTTGGCTGGCTATAAATGCCGGGTTCGCTCCTGCCGTCAACAGCCAGCAGGCAAAAGTATGCCGCGTATGGTACGGATTACGGCGGCGAATACCAGCACGTTTTACTGCTGCATTCCACCTTGCCCCCAAACTGCTTACCGAGTAATAAGGTTTTTGTTTTCCGTTACACACCCTGGGCATGAAAACAAAATGCAGTTTTTGCTTTTCGGTTCTGCCGTACTCCCGATGATAAAAGGTGATTTCGCTTTTGCGATGATGCCCGGTCAGTTTGTATTGCTCCTTCAGTGCTTCAAGAGCAGGCTGCAGTAGTGTTACTGTCCGGATCCCGGCATTTGTTTTTGGGGGACCGAACATATCAAGTATCGTCAGGTTTCTTCTGACATTCACTATTCCCTTTTCGAGATCCACATCCTCCCACGCCAGAGCTGCCAGTTCCCCGTGACGAAGTCCTGAGTAAACTGCAAATTTCCACATGTTCTGGCTCTGTCCTTTTTCACTTTCCATTAATGCATTGAATTCTGTTTTAGATAACGGATCAGGCTTTATTCTGTTTCGCTGTAATTTTTTTACTCCTTCAAATGGTTTGGTTGATATAAATCCCGACTGATACGCAAAACGTAACAGCGAACAGAGCAGGGCGATATAGTTATCAACTGTGCGCACGGTTCTTCCTTTTTTGTTGGATCTTGGATTATCCAGGTAAAGCGTTTCTCCATGCAGCAGTTCATTCCGGTAGTTTAAGATATCGCTATAACGAATATGTGATATCAGGGTACTTTCACAAATTATTATTCTGAGTGTTTTTAATTGTGATTTCGTTTTCTTCATTGTGTTTGTTGTTAACTCTGTCTCTTTAATTTTTGTCCAGATATCACAAAGCTCTCCGAACGTTTTTATGACTCTCGTTGTCACCATTTTTGCCCCAGTGCTGGACTGGGGAAAACGTCTTAAATACTCAAATTCACCGGAGTTTATTTCATGAACTATCAGCGCTCTTAAATTTCCGGCCTTTTTAATATTACTGTTTGTAATCTCCCAGCCTTTTAATGTTTCCCGACATCGTTTTCCTCGAAACATGAACCAGATGCGAATGTATCTACCTCTAATCTCGACACCTGTTGGTAATTTAGACATATCATGAGTCTTTGATAAACTGATTTATCTTTGGATAGTTGTACCAGATAATCCCTCGTTTGCTGTCTGGCTTACCTAAAGGAGATACTCGTTTGAAGTGGAAGCCCTCCACCCAACAGTTCTGGCGGTATGCTTCAATTTGTCTGGCCCCCAGACCAGTGCGAAGCATCAGGCCGTATTCAACCATCCACTCTTCATTAAAGATTACTTGTGCCATCGCATCACCTCTGGCAGGCGCCAATGTTAGACTGAAATTGACGCCCGATGTTGATTATTAATAATCAGCTATGAAGTTTTAATTTGAATACAATGCAATTCACGAGGACTGAAGTTTCTCGCAATTAAAATTTATCAGTTTTACTTTCTGCTCTCTGGAAACGCCTGCTTCTTTTTTACCTGAGAGCATTTTTTCGCATTCTGATTTCGTTAGTTTAGATTTTGAATATCTTGTCCAGTTAGTAGGAGTGCCACCTTCCTTTTCAATAGTGGCGGTAATTTTATACATGAACACCTCCGTTATTATTTCCAGTGGTTCGTTTATTCCATCTTTCGAGTGCTTCTTTTTCACTTCCACCATAACCGGTTCGGGATTCGCATCCGTTACACTTCGCTCGGTAATATCCTGAAATGACTTTCACCGTTACTGATGGACAACCACAAAATGGACATGGTTTAACATTGTCATATCTCATAATTTTTCTCATAAAAAATATTTCAAGTTGGCGGTGCATTACACCGCCAGGCTGAATTATTCCTCTGAATTATCGATTACACTGTATTCCCCGGTTAATACAGAGGAATCTGCAGGATCGATTGTCAGTGGTTCCTTTTCATCCATTGATACTGCACGCTGGATCTCAATTGATACGGGCAGATATTTGAACAGGCGACGAATAGCCGTTTTCTTTGCCATTTCTTCCCAGTGAGTTACCCACGGCCCGTTATTACCAGCTTTACTCAGGCTGCGCACCAGCTCAATCTGTTTGCGCGTCATAACTTCAAACTGAGTACCTCCGTCTTTCAGTCTTGCGACAGCATAGACGTGGGTAACCGGGGCATCTTCGTTTTCTCCCGGGCGGTGTATTAACTTTTCATCAAGGCCAAATTCGAAGCTAAACTCGTCACCTTCACGGACAACACGGGCTGACAGGCTGGCGATTTGACCAGAACGGCGAGCCAGATCAATCATGCCGCGATAGCCAATGATTAGCTGAACGTTCTTTTTACCGCTCTTTTCGTTTTTATTACCAAAAGGCAGTAAATATGCATGACCGAGGGCGCTACCTGGCTCAAGTCCGAGCTGTGAACACTGTACGATCGCACTGACAAAACTCATAGTGTCACAGTTTCCTAACGCCGGAACTTTACGAATTTCTGTGGTGGCGATACGGATCATACGTTCAACCGTCATATGGCGTGGAAGAGCTGCTGCCAGTTGCTCTTTCATTGATGGCTGGTTAATAAAACTAATCACGTCGCTATTTTTAACTGCTGCTGGTGCACGGTTTCCCTGAGTTTTTTGCAGATCGGCTTTTGCGATTGGTGGTTGCTTAGTCATTTGCATATTCCTTAGCCCAGCGGGGCAGTGATAATGTCTTAATAGCTGGCCATTCATCGGTATTCAGGCTGTCAGACAGGGTTCGCAGATTGCGGTGATATTCCTGTTGACCTGCCAGTTTTGCTTCTTCGCCCATCATGAAAATTTCAACCGGATAACGTCCGCATTCAATAGTTGTGCTGGCAACCAGAAAAACGAAAGTTGGCTGCACTCCAAACTGTGCTTCATAACCGTCACTGTAGAATGCATCCTGAACGTGATAGCGGTAGTCGTAATAAGCGGTTTTGAATCGTTGAATATCCGCCGTAGTTTTCACGTCCATGATCCAGTGAAATTCAGGGATAATTTTGTCCGGACGGCACCGACACAAAATTCCTGTTTCAGGATCTTCCCAGTAAATTGATGATTCAGCGTGTCCGGCGCTTTCAACAAGCCATTGCCCCAGCGGCAAAGCCATAACGCTTTGATACATGAGTTCAATTTTCCGGCCTTCTTCCGCAGTGATAACCGTTTTTCCTGTGCTTGCGCATTCCATCAGAAACGCTTTCTCTTCTTCTTTTCCGGCGTTTGTACGGCGGTTAAATTCAGGTGCTACGATAAAGCGGTTACTGAATTCTTCCGGTTCAAGTACCCGGCAGTGGAAAGCAGTTCCTAAATCGAGCGTTTTTGTCTTTGTGGTGTCCACGGGGGCATTTTTACGCCACAAATATAGTGCCGGAGTATCAGCAATGTCATCGAGCTGAGACTTACTGATACCGGGACCCGCGTGGTAATTCTCATTCGAAATTCCGTAATAAATACCTGGCTCTATGTCTTCTACGATTACGGGATCTGCGACTTCGCCAGTTTCATCACTGCAATCGCGATGCGGATCGCTGCCAGCATTCTCATTGTGCGGATGTTCAGCGCCTTCCATTTCCTCCGGATCATTTTCCTTAGCTTCAACCTGACTCTCTTCATCGAATGTTTCCTGGTATGTTGCGTCGCCCATCACCGCACCACAGTCAGGGCAGTTATCCCCGCCAGTCTGGCCGCAGGCATTGCAGGCTATTTCCGGTTCCTGTTGCACTACTGGCTCAGGTTGATTCATATCCGGGCTGGTTTTTTCCGTTTCTGGCTGGTTCTGGTACACACAATCGCGAGTCTGGATCCCCTTTACCCATTTCGGATCGTTCGGGTCGCTAATTCCGTCAACAAATTCACCACGTGATGCAGCAAGCAATTTATCGGCATCGACAGGATTTTTTGATGGAATGTTTTTCCGGGCTTCATGGAGTTCTGCCCGCAGTTCCTGATATTTCGCATCAACAGAATTTACCTGTGACTGAGCATCCAGCGGCTGCGTGTCCTGATGATGTTCAGTTGCGTCCGGTTCCATTGTTTCAGCCTCTCCCTGTTCAACTGCCGTTGTTCCAGATGGTTGCGGTTTTTCTTCATCATCCTGTTTTCCTTCTTCTGTTACTCGCTGCGGCATCGGGGCAGAGGAGCGACCGCAGGCAATATCCACGATTTCCGGATCAGGGTTGGCATGATCGGTTTCAGTCAGTACTTTGTTCAGATATTCAGTGACGTGCGCGGGGATGACCTCGATCCCAATTGGTGCTTCTTTTACGGACGCAACCACGATGGCGCGGGAATAATCCAGCCCGCCAGGCATGGTGATGAATTTGTCGCGGAAAACAGAAAAGGGCGGTTTATTTTCAGCGATAATTTCCTCAATGCGTTTAGCGTGTGCCGGATGAAGGTTATAGATGTCCAGATCCATTGAACGGGCCAGTACGCCAGTGGCTACGTCGCGCGCCAGTGACGTCAGATCGTGTACGAAACCTTCGCCGCGATCGGTGAGGTTTCCGCCGCCAGCATTAGCACCGGAAGCCGTGCGAGTGATGTGTGAAACACGATTACCCTTCATCCACTCTTTTGTCAGCAGTCCTCGATCGGTGTAGTCAGCGTTCAGGTATGCTTCGAAAAAAGCAGTTATCAGTCCCAGGTTTGAATTACCAGGATTAGGGAAAACTTTGTCAGTGTCACGAACCAGTTTGTGGAGTTCGCGAATTTCCAGCGGGTCGAGCAGGCTGGTTTTGTGGGAAACAGCCAGGGCAGTAACAGCCGGTAGTTCTTCAGCCCGAGCAATGTGTAATGCCTGGAGTCCGTCGCGTGAAACGTGCGTTACCGGTTTTTCGCTGCCGTGTTGAGCAAGCCAACGAATGGGCAGTTCCTGGCCAGAAATTGGGAGTAGCATATTCTCCTCAATCTCAGTCATGTCTTCGCCGTTGACGTTGGTATTGCCTTGATAGTGAGCGTTGTCTGGTGCTGCTCCCGGTTTTAGTTCCCATGTCATGGAGTCTTTGCTGAGTTGATAGCGTTCACTCCAGGTAAAATCGATCTCACCTTCAGCGGGCAGGTCATTAACGACAGGAAAATTCGTGGCAACAGCTTTAAAATAGCTGCTCAGTTTTTTACCTGACTTAACGATCAGGTAGTCCAGAGTGGCACAGGTCGATTCAAAATCGTTGCTTGCCCACAGGACGACGTCAGGTTCACCGGATGATTTTTTCGCTTTCCGTAACAGGAAGAGTGGTTTTGTGCTCATTGTTTTTTAACCTCAACTCAGATTAAAATTCGTTTTGTTCAGTGAATGATCTTGCCGGATACACACTGTTCATAGCCTGCGCCATACGCAGGCTATTTCTTTCAGATTTCACCTTTTAATTTCATTGCAATTAGAGTTGCCAGAAATTCGGCTTTTTTTTCTGCGGGCAGATTCTTTCCGATATGCACCAGGCACATTTTTTTGACACCTTCATCAAGTGTTTTTACGTTGCCTGATGGACCATCGATATCAACCACAGTGAATGGGGTTTCTTTATTTTCTGTTTTAATTACGTAGCCAATGCGCTTTCCTTCCAGATTCACCTCGTGAACAATGTCATCGGTAGTTACAACAGTGGCTTCATAATTGGTAATCATGTTTTTCTCCTTAATTAAGGTTGAGCGAATACCTGCCATTTCTGGCATAAATTCAGTTTCGAATAGTCAATTAATTAAAGTTCATGTGCCATCTGGTCTTTTTCGGCACAAGATTCACTGCAATATTTTCTCGGTTCGTCTTTTGATAAAATCCCGTGCATGAAGTGAAGCATTCTTTCAATAGCTTTGCTTTCTTCAACGTCTTTTTTGCAAAGGTGGTAAGCACATTTTATTTTCTTAGTCATCACCATGACTCCGCCTTTACAGGTAAACCATCACGACCGAGGAAGACTTTAATCATGCGGTCAGTAATGCATGTTTTTGTGGTCAGGTTACGAATATATAGTTTTCGCTTTTTAATATTGTTTGCCGAGGCAATATATGTCCGGCCTTCATGAAGAACATAATCGCCAGGAGTCACACACTGACGTGGTATTTCATCAGTTCCGAAGTGATGTGCAATCATAATTATCTCCATTTTTACAAATGAACTTTGTTGATGCGGTGCCTGGTGCCTCCAGGTGACTGCAACCAGTTAACAATTACAGTCGGCTTTCCCACCCAAACCAATAAGGACTAACATGACTTTTAACTGTGCCACGTGCGCTTAGCCGCATTCACCGCATCACAAAATTCACTTTAAAAAGGGCGGACATCAGCCGAACTTCAAGAAAAAAAATGATGCCGCCAGGACTACACACAGCAATGTCGTTATTTACAACCGGAGGCGCACTCCCACCATTTAAATTTAACAGACAAGACCGACTCTTTATGGATATCGGAAATGCGCCTTCGTGTTGTGCCCGGTTTTATTTCACCACCTCCGGGCTTCGGTGGTCTCGGCTATACCCCTACAGCGAGAGCTTGTGTTAACATTTCAATACCCTTACAGTTGAGAGTTATTGATATGTTGGATGTATTTACTCCATTGTTGAAACTTTTTGCTAACGAGCCACTCGAAAGACTTATGTATACGATTATCATTTTTGGTCTCACTCTCTGGCTGATACCGAAAGAGTTTACTGTCGCATTCAATGCTTATACTGAAATACCTTGGCTCTTTCAGATTATCGTTTTTGCCTTTTCTTTCGTGGTCGCCATTTCCTTCTCAAGATTGCGAGCACATATTCAAAAGCATTATTCATTACTACCAGAGCAACGAGTATTGCTTCGTTTATCTGAGAAAGAAATCGCTGTATTTAAAGATTTCCTTAAAACAGGAAATCTTATTATCACTTCTCCTTGCCGTAACCCGGTTATGAAAAAATTAGAACGGAAGGGCATCATTCAACATCAGAGTGATAGCGCAAACTGTTCTTATTATCTCGTCACCGAAAAATACTCCCATTTTATGAAGTTATTCTGGAACAGCAGGAGTAGACGTTTTAATCGTTAGCTTACTGTGTGCTTCTCCAACCATCGGCGCGCACCAGTTTCGGTTTTAAATGTTTTGCTTTTGGTATACGTCATGGCAGTGAACGTTCCATCCTGGTTGGGGAACACGCCGCACACCAGGGATTCGTTGTTGCCGAGGTTGATTTTTTGCATTTTGCGAATCTCACATCTTGTTGCTACGTATAGCGACTTCTGCCTGCCAGAGATCCCAGTCGTTGCTGCGTAAAGCCTGCACAGCCTGGTTGTAAGTGATACCGCAACAATCCATCAAATACTGAACTACTTCGTAATGCACCATCTTATCTCTCCCCTTAACGCCGGGTGGCGGAACTAACTGCTGCACTGCAAAATTTGAATCCCGCCGTCATGTTCATACGCCTCGGGCTGGCTACTTAACCCCTTACCACTGCCTGGTAACTCGAAGTATTGCCCGGCGTTCTGTGGGGCGGGGTGGGTGGTATGCTGGAACTATAGGTAATGCCTAATTGATTGTCAATAGGCTATGCCTAATGTTTTGAGCGTAACCTAATAGGTGATGGCGACAGCAGAAAGTGATGGGGGGGTTAAATAACGGAATCCAGGAGTTTTCCGTCAGACCATATAAGTTTAAGTTCCAGTTTTTGTGATGTTCTGGCTTTTCCGTTCAGATTCTAGAGCTTTCAGATACTTACCCACTTTCATTTCCATCGCTGCTATGTAGGCGCGAACATCGTGGTCAACCCAATCTGGTTCTGTAGCATTTCCAGATAACAGGAAAGCTACAATCGCTCTTATTTCATCAGAGGCTGCTTGATAAAGGTTGTTTATATCTAAAAGTTCACTTTTTGTATCTGAATTGGTGGGGGTTGGTATGGGGTATTCGTTAAGCCCCCAATGCTCTGGACCAACAACATCAGAAAAGAAACGCCATAATTCTGGAAGTTTATCTTTACTTATAGAGCCTTTCTTAATCCAGTCATAAATTGATGGTGGTTGGACTTTGAAGTGGCGTGCGACCTCCGCCTTTGATTTGACGGATCCCGATGCGATTTTTTTGTTAATGGCCTGCTCTATCGCTCGGCCTAAGTCTTTACCACTAAGCATTGCTTAATATTCTCCTATGCGCATTACATTAGGCAATCCCTACCCTTACCGCATTAGGCATAGCCTATTGACAATTGCATTAGGCGTCGCCTAATATTTCTGTGTGTTTTTGGAGTTCATTCGATGAAAAAAGAGAACTATTCATTCAAGCAAGCTTGTGCTGTTGTCGGTGGGCAATCAGCAATGGCTAGGCTTTTAGGTGTATCACCTCCAAGCGTAAATCAATGGATCAAAGGGGTACGTCAATTGCCTGCCGAGAGATGTCCAGCAATTGAACGTGCAACAAGAGGTGAGGTTCTGTGCGAAGAACTTCGTCCTGATATTGACTGGTCATATTTACGACGTTCGGCATGTTGTTCGCAGAATATGTCAGTGAAGCAACTAAATGACAGTAACAAATCCTCATTTGATCATACCTGAAACATCAAGAGGCAAATGATTCATGAAAATCAAGCATGAGCACATCGAATCAGTGTTGTTTGCCCTAGCAGCCGAAAAAGGGCAGGCATGGGTAGCCAATGCAATTACTGAAGAATATCTGCGCCAGGGGGGCGGCGAATTGCCCCTGGTTCCAGGCAAGGACTGGAACAATCAGCAGAATATCTATCACCGTTGGTTGAAAGGTGAAACGAAAACGCAAAGAGAAAAAATTCAGAAGCTGATCCCAGCAATTCTGGCAATCCTTCCGCGCGAGCTGCGTCACCGACTCTGCATCTTCGATACCCTGGAACGCCGTGCATTACTGGCGGCGCAGGAAGCGTTAAGTACGGCAATTGATGCGCATGATGATGCAGTCCAAGCCGTTTACCGGAAAGCGCATTTCAGCGGCGGCGGTTCTTCCGACGATTCTGTCATTGTTCATTAAGCAAAAGTTTCCATGCTGTTTGTGCTTATTCTAAGCCACCGGGCAGCATCATACGGGGCAATTATGGCCGCATTACCATACATGCAACTGTACATAGCTGATTACCTGGCTGACACCATGCATTTGTCAGCAGAGGAGCATGGTGCGTATTTGTTGCTGATGTTCAATTACTGGCAAACAGGAAAGCCAATACCTAAAAACAGGCTGGCAAAAATTGCCCGTCTGACTAACGAGCGATGGGCTGATGTTGAACCATCCTTGCAGGAGTTTTTTTGCGATAACGGCGAGGAATGGGTGCATCTTCGGATTGAGGAAGATCTGGCATCAGTCAGGGAAAAATTAACCAAAAAATCAGCCGCAGGAAAAGCATCTGTTCAGGCCAGAAGAAGCAGAAAGGAAGCAGATGTTCAAACAAAACAAGAGAGAAATTTAACAGGTGTTCAAACAGATGTTGAAGTGGTGTTTGAACATGATGTCAACACAAAGGCAACTAATAAAGATACAGATAAAGATCTAAAAACAGATCCCCCCCTAAATCCCCCCCGGGGGAATCGAGGTGTCAAAAAGTTTGACCCTCTGGATATTGCTTTGCCGAACTGGATTTCTGTCTCGCTTTGGCGTGAGTGGGTTGAATTTCGCCAGGCATTGCGAAAACCGATTCGAACGGAGCAGGGCGCTAACGGGGCGATACGGGAGCTGGAAAAATTCCGCCAGCAGGGTTTTTCACCTGAGCAGGTGATTCGACACAGCATCGCCAATGAATACCAGGGCTTGTTCGCGCCGAAAGGTGTTCGACCTGAGACGTTACTCCGACAGGTTAACACCGTCTCGTTACCGGATAGTGCGATCCCGCCAGGCTTCAGGGGGTAACTGACCATGAAAAATATTGCGACAGGCGATGTTCTTGAACGTATCCGCAGACTGGCCCCGTCACATGTAACCGCGCCATTCAAGACGGTAGCGGAGTGGCGCGAGTGGCAACTTTCCGAAGGCCAGAAACGTTGTGAGGAGATCAACCGTCAGAATCGTCAGTTGCGGGTGGAAAAAATTCTGAATCGCTCTGGCATCCAGCCATTGCACCGCAAATGCTCGTTTTCGAATTACCAGGTGCAGAACGAAGGGCAGCGATACGCGTTGAGTCAGGCGAAATCCATCGCTGATGAACTGATGACCGGGTGTACAAATTTTGCGTTCAGCGGAAAACCTGGTACCGGGAAGAACCACTTAGCGGCAGCTATCGGGAATCGCCTGCTGAAAGACGGTCAGACAGTGATTGTGGTTACCGTGGCTGATGTTATGAGTGCCCTGCACGCCAGCTATGACGACGGGCAGTCAGGCGAAAAATTTTTGCGGGAACTGTGCGAAGTGGATCTGCTGGTTCTTGATGAAATTGGCATTCAGCGCGAGACGAAAAACGAGCAGGTGGTACTGCACCAGATTGTTGATCGCCGGACAGCTTCGATGCGCAGCGTGGGGATGCTGACAAACCTGAACTATGAGGCCATGAAAACATTGCTCGGCGAGCGGATTATGGATCGCATGACCATGAACGGCGGGCGATGGGTG
>OBZT01000246.1_pt1 | contig 16870 bp, 15 predicted proteins | sample 1477011 | NCBI WGS metagenome assembly OBZT01 (sample SAMEA2580259, study PRJEB22360) | human gut metagenome | biome: human gut; feature: human-associated habitat; material: faeces | place: Denmark | collected 2008/2010
TGCCAAGTCTTAGTCTTATAAGAAGCATTTGTTCCTTCAATATCAGCAGTATTACCCAATGGGATATTGTAATTAGCACCCACCTGCAAATGGTTCAGCAACTTCAAACCGGCGCCCACATTGATACCTACTTCAGCTTTCTTCTTATCAATTCCCGATTTCTTTTCAAAATCGAAATAAAAGTCAGGACCTGCAGCCAGATAAATACCTGCCAGACTTCCCAAGCCAATGGTATATTTCAGGTTTACAGGAATATCAATACCGTTTTGTTTAACAGTAATATCATCATTTCCTTCTGAAACTTTGATACCCCGTTGAGCAAAAAGCAAAGATGCATCTACTCCCAATCCTACGATTGGAATATTAAACTCGGCCATCGGACCGATAAAGAAACCTGTGAAATTATCCTTTTTAAAGTTTTCGCTCACATTAGAGAAACTCGCCTTTGACAAGTTCAAACCTCCCTTTACACCAAAGTGTATTTGCGCCTGAGCAGGCATTGCCATAGCTATACATATAGCAATCATTAAAGCACCAAAAATCTTTTTCATAAATTTACGTGTTTATAATTCGGGACAAAGATATATATTTAGATTAAATAAACACAAATTATTGGTTTTTTGTTCGCTCAAAGTCGTTGTTGTTCACCCAATCCTGCTCCCGTACCTTTATACTTACTTTTCTGCAGATTAAACTTATAGTGAACAGTCAGCTTCACTTCCTGCGTATTCCGCTTTGTCTCCCGGAACATTTTAACCCGGTCGTCATATTGGGTACTAGCATCCCTCATCGAATGAAACAAGTCGTTCCCCTCCAGCAAGCAGTCCACACGTCCGTTGAAAAACGATTTGTAGATACTTGCGCTCAAGCAACTAACGGGCCTTGTATAACAGTTCTGATACACTCCCTTGCCTGTATACTCACCATTCAAGCGGAATATATATCCGGCAGGCAATTGAAATGAATTATTCCACCGAATCCCGAATGTCGTTCCGTTCATATTCTTCATTTCATTCAGATAACCGATTTTAAACCATTGAGAGTTGAGGGAAGCCATCCATTCCGGTTTCCAGCATCCGATACTTGGAGCAAAGACCAGAGAAGCAGTCATCTCGTCCCGATGGTCGACATTGCGAAACTTAATAAGAGAGATTTTCGGATCGGAAGTGATCTGTTCGATAGAAAACAGGATATCATCATTATACCGATTGTAGCCGACGGAGAGTTGCAGATCCCGATAGATAGCCCTCATCTCTGCCGCATGAATATAGGTAGGTTGCAAATTGGGAGCTCCTCCCAGATAGGTAAACCGGTTCCCGTAATGAATGGCATTTTTCAACTGTTCATAATGAGGGCGGGCAACCTGAATATGATACCCCAATGCCCACTGCACCTGCCCCATCGCTCCTTCCAATGACAGGGACGGAAACAGATTGCGATAGTGTTTGCTCTCATCCGACTGATAAAGACTGTTTTCATAGAAATCATAATACACATCTTCATAACGAAGTCCTGCCGAAGCATTTACACCGCCCAAACGATAAACACAATCAAGAAAAAAGCCAGATTCTTCTCTCTGATTTTATCACTGGCTCCCTCTATTTCATCACCGAACCCCGAAAAGTCGCTGGTGCGATGCGTATAACTATATTCACTGCCTCCGGAAATTCTTCCACCTGCCAGCGGATAAGACAGAACCAACTTTCCGGCATATAGCTTACTATCGGTTCTGCTAAGAGTCGTTATGTAAAAATCATCATAATTGCGGCTCAACTCGCTAATATGCTCCTCTTCCTTATTCTTGCCAGCCAATACATCTACATTCAAATCCATTTCCAGACTATTCACTTCTCCATGATAATATACATTGGAATGATGGCTGGGATATTCTTTCTCAATCGCAAAGGTATACGTATTCCACACATCGTATAATGCTTGCCCGTCATAGACCTCCGTCCGGTTGTCATTGTTCATCTTATTGCGTGGGGCAGAAGTCAATTCATAAGTAGCACCCAGAGAGTGTTTTTCATTTATTTCATAATTAAATCCTATCTGACTGAAATAACTGATATTTCTTCCTAAATCCGTTGTTTGAGCTTTCTGCTGCCACGAAGCATCCACATACGTATCTTGTACCGATTCTCCCGTTTCCTTGAGATGCTCCAGACGATATTGGAAAGCTCCGAACACATCCAGTCCCTTCCGGTGATATTCCATATTGATCTGATCGTTGTTTCCTACCTTATGCGCATAATCCACTACCGAGCGCACTCCTACTCCAAAGCCATCGTTTTTATTCCCGGTTGTTTTCAAATTCAGGACAGCTCCTACCGATGCTCCATATTCCGCTCCGGGATTGGTTATCAATTCAACCTGCTTGATATTTTCAGAGTTCAAACGGTCGAGTTCGTCCAAGTTGCGGACTTTCCTGTTATTGATATAGATAAGCGGAACGCCTTTTCCCAACACTTCCAATGTGCCATCCTGCTTCTTCAGCACTCCCGGCAAAAGCCCTACTACGTTCATGGCAGTGCCTGCCTTACTTAATATCGTATTCTCCACTTTCGTAGTCAAGCCTCCATTATCCAACCGGAACTGGGGAAGACGCTGCGTAATCACCACTTCATCCAACATCAAATCATCAGGAATCAGCGTGATATTCTCCTCCACAGAAGACGTTACGCTCTGAACACACTTCTTATAACCCACAAAAGACACGGACAACAAATAAGGCCCGGCATCCTGTGCCGTTATTTTAAACACACCTTTGCTATCCGTCACAGTTCCGCCCACAAGTGCAGAATCCGGCACGGACAATAGTGCAACCGTGGCATACTCCACAGGAAGCTGATTTTCACCAATAACCCGGCCGCTAAATATCTGTGCAGAAGATTTTAAAGACACCATCAACATCAGCGCAAACAGTAAAATATAGTTTGTTTTCATTTTTTCTTTTCGTTTATGTAAGTGATTAGTAAGTACCCGGTAGGGCATAGAATCCCCCTTACCAATATCCCGCAAGGGAGATTGATATAACTATTTGCATAGACAGGAGTTTTCCAAACTATCCGCCGGACGGCAGATAGGAAAGAGAAAGTAATTAGTTAATAGAAATCATCAGTAAGTAAGAATATCGTTATACAGTCCTTCCAGTCGTTTGCGCAAATGCTTGACGGCATAGTGTTTGCGCGAAAGCGCCGTATTTGCAGAAGCACCGGTCGCTTCGGCTACCTCTTTTACAGAAAGTCCTTCCAGCTCCATCAGTTCGAAAACCGTCCGCTGTTCGGCAGGCAATTCACTAAGAGCCGCTTCCAGTTCCTGCCACACCAGCGAACGCATATATTCCGTTTCAGGTGAAGGAGCCATATCATCATTGGCAAACAACACTTCCGAAAATTCACTCAAGACGCTTTCTTCCTCTTCATAGGCAGAAACAGGCCATTCCTCTTCACTTTTCTTTTTTCTCTTATTGATAATCGTGTTTCGTGTCACTCTGTAAAGCCACGACGTCACCTGCTCAATCGGATTCAAAGTGTTGCTGACCGCTTTTACCAACTGATAAAATACATCCTGTAGAATATCTTCCGCATCTTCCTTACTGGAAACCCTCCGGTGGATAAAGGCTTTCAGTTGCGGCTGATGTTCTTCAATCAGCCGCTCCACATCGCCTTCGTGCCCTTTTTGCTTATTCATCTTTTTTCGAAGAGCCTACATTTTCATCCATCTCGAAGTCTTTATCCATCTCAAAACCATCCCTGTTAAAGAAGCCGTCTCTACCCCAGGGACCGAATCCCATTTTCTTCCTTTTATCAATAAACTCCTTGCGTTGTTCCGGAGTCATCTTCATCCATTTCTCGCGAACCTGACTCATTCCTCTTCCGTGCATTCCATGCATTCCCCCTCCGGGCATCCCTCCTCTACGGCCAAAACCGAAACTTCCGAAAAGAATACGCATCAGGACGAGCAAACCCAATGCCTGCCACAGACTAAGTGCAGGCAGACCAAAAATCACGGGCATCAGCCAATTCCACAATAACATGACTATTGCTCCTATTCCCGCAGCTACAACCAGCCAAAGAATTACAAACACAAATGGATTTCTGAAAAAAGAAAACTTACCGCCACATCTCCCATGAAATCTTCTATTAAAACTTTTTGTTGCCATTATACTTCATTTTTTAATTCATCATTCTTATTAGTTAAAAGAGCCCTCTACTCTTATAGACAATCGAGATGAAGAAATATTTTATGAAGTTACAAAAAAAATAATAGTACCTGCAATTTTTTGTATAATTGCAACGATCCATGCAGTAGTTTCACCGGTCGTTGATATTCCCAGTCCCGGCTATTCAGCTTTGATTTTCTCCATTGCCGGCAGGAAAATGACAAACCGTGTGCCTCCAGTGTATGACGAATCAATTTCAATACTTCCCATCAGCCGGGAGATAATTAGCTTGCAGAGAAACAAACCGATTCCGTTGCCTTGTGTAAAAGAGTCGAGCTTGGTGAATCGTTCAAAAACCACTTCTTGTTTGTCGAGCGGAATACCGCAACCCGTATCACAGATTTGTATCCGGATACCATCGGGACTCTCACTCTTTTGAAGTTCCAAAGTGATGCAACCTTCCTCTGTAAATTTGTACGCGTTACTTAGCAAATTTTCCAGAACGATAGAAAGATGTTTCGCATTGGTTGAACACACCACCTCTCCTTCCGGAACATTCAGCACATATTTGATAGGCTTCCGGTTCCTTTGTTCAAACTTCCCGAACTCTTCCCGGCAAATGTCACTGACATTCACCATTTCGCAGGGAAGCAATTCCCTAGACGAGTCGAGATTAGCGACCACCAGCATATCATCAACCAATGAAGTCAGCACTCCTGCATTCGTTTTAATCAGTTCGCGGAATTCGGCTTTCGATTCATCATCGCAATCCTCGTCCAGGATAATCTCCGAAAATCCTACGATAGAATTCAGCGGTGTACGTATCTCGTGGCACATGGAGTTGATAAATTCGGCTTTCATCCGCTCGCTTTCTCCTGCTTTCTGATGAAGAATGAAGAGTTTCATTTTCATCTGCTTCTCCTTTTTCCAATGATAGTAGAGGTAGATGCAGGCGGTAATAGTCAATAACAGAATGATAGAAAGCGTAATGAGCTGCATTCGCTTGTTTCTGCTTTCAAGGTTTGCTTTTTCATATTTCAGTTTGTCCACCTCATATTCCACCTGTAGCGTATTAAGTTGCTCCTGCCTCTCTTGTGAAGCAAATGAGTCTTTGAGATGTACGTAGATTCTATGCTTTTCCAATGCATTCTGGTAATCGCCCATTTCTTCATAAATGTCCGATTGCAACTTGAACTTAAAAGGTAAATACTTAGGCATAAGTGTGCGGATAATTCCTATTTGCTCATTGATAATGGCTAATGAACTCGGATAATCTTCCTTAAAAAGATAGTAATTATTCATAGCCAACAGATAGCTGTATCGATCACGCGGATCGGTGACAGTCGCTCCTATCTTTTTAATTTCATCGATATAATGTTGCAATTTCTCTTTAGGCAATGTTGCGGCAAGCATCAGCAATGATGCGTAACACTGGAGATAATTGCAGTCAACGTTATAGTAAATTCGTTTTCCCTGGTAATTATCCTCATAATTCTTTTTGTACAATTCTACCACACTTTCAAGTGCTTCTGCACATTCATCCATCCTTCCCTGATCTCTAAGATTGTTGGCATACAGCCACTTGGTAGCGATACGGTATCTCATGTCGTCCCGGTCGGACAGCTTATTGGCTAATTGGCATGCCTGTTCCAAATGAACGTTGGCTTCCTTGTACTTTTGAAATTCAATCAAGCTGGCTCCCGATATATAGGCTCTTTCTATCTGGATGTATATATTATCTTTGTCTGCACTCTTGAATAAATCAAGTTCATAGTCAAGTGCATCTTTCGCTTCTTCCTTTCCTTTATTTATTCTGGCATCGAAGAGTTTCATCCGGAGGTAAGACAGACGTTTATTTTCTGTTTGCACATCGACTTCCTTTTTAATTGCATTTATGTAATAAAACACTGAGTCGAAATCCATTTTGGCGGTGTGTGAAGAAGCCAGATCAGTCAGGGCATCCAATACCAATTCTTTGTTTTTCGTTTCCTTACCCAGCTGGTACAATAGTTTGAGATAGTATGTCTCTTCAGACTTTTTTGCATAAAAGTCTGCCAGATCTCTGTATATATGTGCTTTTTGACTTTGATCCGTTGTAGCTTTTGCTATGCGAATTAGGCTATCCTTATTTATAGTCAATGCCATTGCCGAAGTAGTATAGTAACATACTACGAGTAGAAATATGCCAAATGATTGCTTCATAGTCTGTGTGTATAATTTTTGCGAAGATACGATAACTAAGCAAATAACAAGCGAAGAAGACGTTAATTTATTCTTTCTGTGTTGTTTGAGTTTTTTCGAAGAAGATAATCCTATTTTACTTCCTGATTTTCATACAGATTCTTTTCAGCCAACAGGTATGGCAAGTCGTCTGCCCCAAGACGAGTTCTTTTTCCAACTTCTGCACCCGGTCGCATTGTTTCAGCCATTTAATTTGCAATGTATCATACAGGATTCCGGCCCCTTTATATATGGTGATTTCTTTATCCTGCTTTCCCAAGAGTGATAGGTATATTGAACAAAGTTTTGATTTATCTATGCAATAGCGTTCCAGTTTTTCGATATACATCAAGGTAGCCCCCTTCTCATTTCGACTCATAAACTCCTGAACACTGTCATCATTGATGATGTCGATGCCCGGCCTTTCGTAGTCCACAGTGATTTCTCGCATTTCTATCAAGACCCAGATATACTCTGTCTCGAATCCATACTTTGCGGCTGCCTCTTCTATACTAATCCATTGTGCCATAGCGTTTGTTTTTTATGTGTGATACAAATAAGGGATGAATAATATTTTATTCATGTATATTAGTACAACGAGCATCCACGCTTTTTGCAGTCCGTCGGGTGGGGATTGGCTAGGTTAAAATGGGGCAATTTATTACCGACCGAATACAAGAAAGACGTAGATGCTGCCGTACCATTATCCGACCTTAAGGCTAGCAATACCTTTGAAGAAGATAATGATAACAGCAGACACCCACGTCAATCGTTTATATATATAACACATCTCTTACGGATATGTTGATATACAGCCGTTCACGTGGAGTATCTACCGTATCATCTCTCTCTTTTGAAAGTTTGCTATTTTTAAGGTCGAGAGATAATACGCTTTTACTCCATATAGGAAATAAAAACCGCTTTCTGCCTATTTCATCACGCTGATGGGCTGAAAGCGTACGGCAAAGATATATGTTTTTTTTGAAACGCAGTCGAAAATATGGGAATAAATACTGGAAGTTATGTATTAAAATGAATCTGACAAAAGATGTCTCTACTTCTCATTCTTGATTATCGAAATATTTCTCACAAATAAAAGTTATAGCAGTTTTTACCCTCACACCCTCACCCATTGGTTAATCCCTTTATTCATCGGCATTACAGGTGTGAGGGTAAAGGTGAGGGCATGGTGAGGGTAACTTTTTACCCTCACCATGCAACAGGTTTCTCTATACGAAAATTCCAGTCCAATAGTACGAATTTTAGTTTCATACGGTGAAACTAGCAGTTTCAAGTATTGAAACTAAAAGTTTCACACCGAGAAACCAATAGTTTCATGCCTTGAAACAAAGTGTTTCAAGCCTATAAACAAAGAGTTTCAAGCGTATGAAACAAATTGAAACTGCCGTTAATCAAAAATTAGGCTACTTATTATAGGATTAAGAAGTCAGATCAGTCAACCAAAATCAGGACGAGACACTTAGCACAAGTAAATAAAAAGTTGTCCATTCTCCGCCAATCCCCAACGACACATAAAACGAACTAATTCACAAAATTCGAGTCGTAAATAATCGACAGGTTCCTTCTTTAAAAAGACTGTTCCCTTTTTACATGAGACGGGAGCACCACTTTCCAACGGCTTCAAATCAATAAAATAAACTTCATCATCCGGGTCACCGTACAGAGTTACCCTCGCGCAATCAGCTTTATCAAATTCTTCGTGTCCGGCGAAACTTGCATTTCCACAAAACGTATGCACGTGCCCCACCAGTTCAAGTTCGTCCGAATAAATGGAACATCCTGACGACCATTCTTTGTCCGCAAACATTTCATCACGTTTGTCAGCCAGCCAATATTGAAACTTAACAGGGTTCAACTGTCTCTTAATATCGCTTTCGATGATCGAAATCCATTCCAACAGTTTCTTCGGATCGACTTCTTTTTTCTCATCCGCATTTTTAGGCTCTAATCTTATATCGGGGGTATAACCTTGCGGAATATAATGGGGGAAATCGGAGGAAGGGTAAAAATAACAATACTTATCCATTGGGTAAGCAGGAAAAACAATATCAAAAGATACGCTATCAGTATCATCCGGCGAGGTTATATATACGAGTTTAGCTTTCATATCCAAATAACGAAAAGGAAGTTTCAGAGCTTCTTCTTTAAATCGAGCCATTGCGGATGAATCCAAGACAAAGCTAAAACCCACTTTATAGGGATTATTCGTAAGGCTGTTCAACCCCTCTTTCGTATGCGTTCCACCGCCACCAATGAGTTTTAATAATCTGTTAATCATGCGCTTCGTCATTCAGATATAACCATTTTCAGGAACATTCTTTTTAAGAGCAACAAAGATATGATATTCTAAAAGATTAGCAATTACTTCCATATCGAATAAAAGCAGTACATCATCAAAATCGCCGGAACAGATCAATGATCTGCCCGGCGATTTCTCATCTTAAACCAATCTCCACTTACTATATATCAATCAACGATTCGGGTGAATGTCCAACTTCACCGGCTTAATCATATTTTCCGGTTTTAAGATAGTATCCAAGTCTTCTTTGGAAAGAATGTTATGTTCCAAAACAAGTTCATAAACTCCCTTCCCGGTTTCCAATGCTTCTTTGGCTATTTTAGTAGAGTTCTTATATCCGATCACCGGATTGAGGGCTGTCACTACTCCAATGCTGTTATGCACATCTCTCCGGCATTTTTCTTCATTAGCCGTAATGCCGTCGATGCATAAGGTGCGCAAAGTGTCAAAACCATTCATCAGTAAATCGGCAGACTCGAAACAGCATTGTGCCATCACCGGCTCCATTGCATTCAGTTCCATTTGAGCTGCTTCACCGCTCATGGCCACACAAAGGTCATTTCCTATTACCTTATAGGCCACCTGATTCATCACTTCAGGGATCACCGGATTCACTTTTCCGGGCATGATGGATGAACCCGGCTGCATTGCCGGCAGATTGATTTCTCCCAATCCGCAACGCGGACCGGAAGCCAGCAACCGCAAATCGTTACATATCTTATTCATTTTAACAGCAATACGCCTCATCGCTCCCGAATAACCTACCATGCAGGAAGTGTCCGAAGTGGCTCCCACCAAATCGTCTGCTAGTTTGATATCCAATCCCGTAATCTTGCGCAAAGCGGCGATGCACTTCTCCGCATATTCCGGTTCGGCGGTGATTCCTGTTCCGATGGCCGTTGCTCCCATATTGACTGCCAGAAAATCCTGTGCAGCAAAATCGAGATTCTTTACTTCATGTGACAAAATACTTGCAAAACCATTAAAGGTTTGCCCAAGAGTCATCGGTACGGCATCTTCCAGTTGGGTACGCCCCATTTTGATGACATGTGCAAACTCATTCGCTTTCTTCCGGAAAGACTCGATCAGAACCTCCAAATGCTTAACCAATTTCAAATGAGTATAATACAGTCCAATGTGGATGGCTGTAGGATAGGCATCGTTGGTAGATTGCGAACGGTTGACGTGATCGTTAGGCGAACAGAATTGATATTCTCCCCGCTGATGCCCCATCAGTTCCAATGCCCGGTTGGCAATCACTTCATTGGCGTTCATGTTGGTGGTCGTACCGGCTCCTCCCTGAATCATATCTACGGGGAACTGCTCGTGATGCTTTCCTTCGAGTATTTCTTTACAGGCTCTCAAGATAGCATCCGCTTGTTCTTCAGTTAATAAGTCCAGTTCACGATTGGCAACGGTGGCTCCCATCTTCGTAATAGCCAATGCCTGAATGAACAAAGGATATTCATTCAAATGAAACTTGCTGATGCGAAAGTTTTCAATGCCACGGAGTGTCTGTACTCCATAGAGTGCACTTTCCGGCACTTCACGACTACCTATCAGGTCACTCTCTGTACGAGTTTTTTTTGATAAATTTTGTTCCATATCGGTTGTTTTATAGTAATAACGTTTTCGTTAGTTCTTATAATAACCAACCAGCGATGTTATTGTTTTAATAAATATGCAAAAACTATTCAAAGACTTTTTTGTTGTAAATAGAAGAAAAAGAAAATACAAAGACAAGAATCGCTTATCTTTGTTTTTGAACTTAAAACAGCAATCTATGATATTACAATTAGCATTTGTTCTGACAGCCATTATTATTGGCGCACGCCTGGGAGGTATCGGACTTGGCGTAATGGGAGGCGTAGGGTTGGCAATACTCACGTTCGTTTTTGGTTTACAACCCACTGCGCCTCCCATCGACGTTATGTTAATGATTGCCGCCGTAATCTCTGCCGCTTCCTGTATGCAGGCAGCCGGAGGTTTGGACTATATGGTGAAACTGGCAGAACATTTGCTTCGTAAAAATCCTTCACACGTCACTCTGCTTAGTCCGCTGGTGACTTACCTCTTTACTTTTGTGGCCGGAACCGGACACGTGGCTTATTCCGTGCTGCCGGTGATTGCAGAGGTTGCCACCGAAACAAAAATCCGTCCGGAACGTCCGTTGGGTATTGCCGTCATCGCTTCCCAGCAGGCCATTACGGCAAGTCCGATCTCTGCCGCTACCGTGGCACTTCTCGGACTTTTAGCCGGATTCGACATTACCCTGTTCGACATTCTCAAAATTACGATTCCCGCCACCATCATCGGAGTGTTGGTAGGCGCTTTGTTTTCCATGAGAATCGGTAAGGAACTGGTGGAAGATCCCGAATATCAGAAAAGATTGAAAGAAGGTTTATTCAACAATAAAAAGGTGGAGATTAAAAATGTCAAGAACAAACGTTCGGCAATGATTTCCGTTATCATCTTTATATTGGCAACTGCTTTTATCGTGCTTTTCGGTTCTTTTGAAGGAATGCGCCCCAGTTTCCTGATTGATGGGGAAATTGTCACCTTGGGAATGTCTTCCATCATCGAAATCGTGATGTTGTCGGCTGCCGCAATTATCCTGTTAGTAACGAAGACGGACGGAATCAAGGCAACGCAAGGTTCTGTATTTCCGGCAGGTATGCAGGCGGTGATTGCCATCTTCGGTATTGCCTGGATGGGAGATACCTTTCTTCAGGGAAATATGGGACAGTTGACTCTCTCTATTCAGGGAATTGTGCAACAAATGCCGTGGCTGTTCGGTGTCGCCCTGTTTGTGATGTCTATCCTGCTATATAGCCAGGCTGCTACTGTACGGGCACTCGTCCCTCTGGGCATTGCGTTGGGGATTTCTCCTTATATGCTGATCGCTTTATTCCCGGCCGTGAACGGATATTTCTTTATTCCGAATTATCCTACCGTGGTGGCTGCGATTAATTTCGACCGTACCGGGACAACAAAAATCGGCAAATATGTGTTGAATCATTCGTTCATGATGCCCGGTCTGGTATCGACCGTTGTGGCTATTGCACTAGGTTTGCTTTTTATACAAATATTCTAATAGATTCATATTATTAACCTAAACATCATTCAGTTATGAAACAATTCAAAAGCTTTGGACTGGTAGTAGTCACACTACTGTTTTCCGTAACTATGGCATTCGCCGCAAAACCGAATATTCATATTCTTGCTACGGGAGGAACCATCGCGGGTACGGGAAGCTCGGCTACCGGAACCAGTTATACGGCAGGACAAGTTGCCATCGGCGCACTGCTCGATGCTGTACCCGAAATTAAAGACATCGCCAACGTAACCGGAGAACAGATTGTAAAAATCGGTTCGCAGGACATGAACGACCAGGTTTGGTTGACGCTTGCCAAGAAAATCAATGAACTACTGAAACGCCCGGACATTGACGGCATCGTGATTACTCACGGAACAGACACCATGGAGGAAACTGCTTACTTCCTGAATCTGACTGTCAAGAGTGACAAACCGGTGGTATTAGTAGGCGCCATGCGTCCGTCTACCGCTCTAAGCGCCGACGGCCCATTGAACCTTTACAATGCCGTTGTTACCGCAGCCGCAAAAGAATCGAAAGACAAAGGGGTATTGGTTGCCATGAACGGCCTTATCCTCGGAGCGCAGAGCACGGTTAAAATGAATACGGTCGATGTACAAACTTTCCAGGCTCCCAACTCCGGTGCACTGGGTTATGTACTGAACGGAAAAGTGTTCTACAACCAAGTAACGCTAAAGAAACATACTACCCAGTCCGTTTTTGATGTCACTCATCTGAACGCGCTTCCGAAAGTAGGTATCGTGTACAGCTATTCCAACATTGAGGCCGATATGGTAACTCCGATGCTTAGCAACGGGTACAAAGGCATCATCCACGCAGGAGTAGGAAACGGAAATATTCACCAGAACATCTTCCCGGTACTGACGGATGCCCGCCAAAAAGGTATTCTTGTCGTTCGTTCTTCCCGTGTCCCGACCGGACCTACCACACTGGATGCAGAGGTGGACGACGCCAAATATCAGTTTGTGGCTTCGCAGGAACTGAACCCGCAGAAATCTCGTGTTTTGTTAATGCTTGCACTAACAAAAACTACAGACTGGAAACAGATTCAGCAATATTTCAACGAATACTAAAAACCTGACTTACTTATGAAAAAATGGATATTCATGCTGCTCCTCGCGGGTAGCATACAGGGAGTATATGCTCAAAAAACAGAAAAAAAGGAGAAATTCAATCCGAACACTCCCCTGTTTGAAGAGCTGACAGACGTGAAAAAGAAAACAGATAAATTCAATCTTTATCTGAATATGCAAGGGAGCTTTGACGCTCATTTCCAGAATGGTTTTCAGGAGGGTGACTTTAATATGCACCAGCTTCGTATCGAAGCCAAAGGAAATATCAACAACTGGCTGTCTTACCGCTATCGTCAGCGCCTCAACCGCTCGAACGATGCAAACGGCATGATTGATAATCTCCCGACTTCTATCGACTATGCCGGAATCGGTATCAAGCTGAATGACCAGTTTAGTCTTTTTGCAGGAAAGCAATGTGCCGCATACGGTGGTATCGAGTTCGACCTGAATCCAATCGACATCTATCAATACAGCGATATGATTGATTGCATGAGTAATTTCATGACCGGATTGAATGTGGGTTATAACATTACTCCCGAACAGCAGCTTAACCTGCAGATATTGAACAGCCGTAACAGTTCTTTCGACAGCACTTACGGGATTACAGAGGATGCCGAAGGCAATCTCCCCGATCTGAAATCGGGCAAAATGCCACTGGTTTACACATTGAACTGGAACGGTAATTTCAATAATGTATTTAAAACCCGTTGGTCGGCTTCTGTCATGAACGAGGCCAAAAGTCACAATATGTATTATTATGCTTTAGGCAACGAGTTGAATCTTGGAAAATGGAATGCTTTTGTCGATTTCATGTATTCAAAAGAGGATATTGATCGTAAAGAAATCATTACCAGTATCGTAGGTCGTCCGGGTGGGCATAATGCTTTTGATGCGAACTATCTTTCGGTTGTTGCCAAATGTAATTACCGCTTTCTTCCGAAATGGAATGTTTTTGTGAAGGGTATGTACGAAACGGCTTCCGTAGGCAAGGCATCCGAAGGTATAGAAAAGGGCAATTACCGTACTTCCTGGGGATATCTGGGCGGTATCGAATATTACCCGATGGAAACCAATCTGCACTTCTTTGTTACCTACGTAGGACGTTCGTATGATTTCACCTCCCGCGCCAAGGTGCTGGGACAGGAGAATTACAGTACTAACCGTATTTCTGTAGGATTTATCTGGCAGATGCCTGTATTCTAATTCTAAGGCTAGAAACCGTAGCTGACAACAAAAAAATGCCCGATAGCCTTCTTGCAAAGGTTATCGGGTATTCTTATATGTTCGGTCTTTTTAAATCAATACTCTTCCTCGTTAAAGAAGAAATCCTCCTTACTAGGATAATCCGGCCAAATATCTTCGATACTCTCATAGATTTCGCCCTCATCTTCCATCTCTTGGAGATTCTCAATAACTTCAAGAGGAGCACCCGAACGCATGGCATAATCAATCAATTCGTCCTTGGTTGCCGGCCAGGGAGCATCTTCAAGTTTTGATGCTAGTTCCAATGTCCAATACATAATCTTGAGTATTTAAAATGAATACTAAATTTGTCTCGTTTTCTTTCGGCAAAAGTATAATAAAATCTATCATTTCCAACTATTATCCCAAAATATTTCATTATTTTGCTCATCAAAATTAATTTTTCGGGATAATACAAACAAATAATCTGATAATCTGTTGACAAATGCTAATACTTCGGGAGAAATTGTACAAGTTTCGGACAAAGTCAGAATACGCCTCTCGGCTCTCCTGCAAATAGTACGGCAAACATGACAAACGGCTGCTCCACGACTTCCGCCGGGAATGATGAAAGCGCAAAGTTCGGGCAGTTGCTCGTCCAGCTTATCAATCTCCCGCTCAATATTCTCCACGTTTTCGGGAGTTATGATGCTGGCAGCCTTCAGTTGCGTTTTTTCCTGGTCGGTGGCCAGGTGTGAACCAATGGCAAATAGCTTATGCTGAATGCTCAAGATGAAATCACGGTCTGATTCATCCTGCAGATAGGTATTCAACCATCCTAAATGAGAATTTAGTTCATCCACAGTTCCGTAAGCTTCCAGACGGATATGGGTCTTTGGAACGCGACTTCCGCCGACAAGACTGGTAGTTCCTTTATCTCCGGTCTTTGTATATACAAGGCTCTTTTTCATAATCTTCTTTTTTACTTATTATAAGGTAAACATACAAAGGTTCTTAGAAGTTGACAATATACTGCTGTTTTATCTTCGTTTTATCAAAAAATAGTAAACCGACGTCATAAAGGTCGAAGGTGATGCCTACTCTTTCATCGGTCTGCAGCTTTTTCCAAAGTATTTTCATCTCTTTGGAATAGCAGATGCCATGGAGTGCAAATACACTTTTAGGAGTAGCACGATGTACACAAACCCGGAAGACTTCTTCCAGTAAGTCGGGATTCCGGTAATCATTCAGATACAGAAAGTCGACTGAAGTATCTGCATCCAGAAACAGTTCCGACAAGTCGGAAGCAAAGAGGTAGGAAGCCGATGGTTTAGCAGACTGTAAGTAGAGGGCTGTGGAAGAAGGACGCCCAACTTCTATGATGGCATCAGGCTGTACTCTGTTCACCAGCCGGAACAGGAAACGGTTTACCTTTTGAGAACCTTTAGTCCACCCACGCTCTTTTATCATCTTTTTTTGTTCTTTTTTCAAAGAAGAATAGGCATAGTAAGGCATCTTCTCATAAATCACATCGGTAATCAGACTAAAAGCAAAAGGGGAATGTACGCCATATCCGCAACGATAACGAAAGCGGGAAAGCCAGATAAAAGGTCTTTTTATACAGAGTAGAAGATTCATAAAACAATCATTCGTATTTTTATTCTCCCGACAAAGATATATTTTTTTATTGAAAAAGGGTCGGTTCCCATAAAGAACCGACCCTCATACTCATTTATTCCAAGTTACTACTGTAGTCTGAATGATACCGGTACAGTATATTTCACTCGAACTTTCTTACCATTTTGCACTCCGGGAGTCCACTTCGGCATAGAACTTATCACGCGGATAGCTTCTTTGTCCAAATAAGGATCAACCCCTCGCACAACTTCAGGATTAGAAATCGCTCCGTCTTTGTCTACAACAAACTGAACAATGACTTTTCCTTGTGAACCTGTTTCCTGCGAAATCGTCGGATATTTGATATTACTACTTAAATATTTCATTAAAGCAGCTGTACCTCCAATAAACTCCGGCATGACTTCAACACTTACGTGAATAATGTCTTCAACTACCGTTTCTGTTTCTACCACTGGGGGTATCCAAATAACGTCACGAACTGCATTCATATCCTCTGACACTGTAGAAACGTTATCCGTCACCTCCGTATTGTTTTCCACTATTTCGAACAATTCTGTTACCTTAGTTTCGGGAGGAGGAGGCGGTTCCAGTTTCTCGTCTGGGAATGTGATTGGAACTAGCTCTGTTACAAAGATGGATTCATCATCTGGTGATAGTGCTGCAACTCTGACATCATGTTGTGTCCATTCGAACGAAACGAACATGAAGGCTAGCGCAACAACCAAACCCATCAACAACCAAGAACCCCGTTGATTCTCAATTGTAGCCTTTTTTGATTTCTTGGCTTCCATAAAAAATGTGTTTAAGTAATTAATAATAGAAAATATATAGTATATATACTACTTTTCGTTTTTCCTCTTAAGCATTACTTAAAGTGCTCTCTCGCTGCAATAAATATAATCTTTTTATGGATAGGTTGTTACGACGTCTCTTGTTTATTTTATTCTTTTCTCTTCTTTTGGATAAAATTTATGAATAGATCAGTCCCATTCATTCACATTCCCGTCTTTTCTATCCAGTATGACAATAGCCTCACCGGACAGCTTACACAAATACCGGCCTAACCAATCAAAATCGGCCTCATACTACATCATTCTTCATGCGAACTGTGTTTATCTATCTTCTTAAGCCTCTTTGAACGAAAAAATGAGTAATAT
>OBZT01000291.1_pt1 | contig 14373 bp, 7 predicted proteins | sample 1477011 | NCBI WGS metagenome assembly OBZT01 (sample SAMEA2580259, study PRJEB22360) | human gut metagenome | biome: human gut; feature: human-associated habitat; material: faeces | place: Denmark | collected 2008/2010
TAATATTATTGACGGTGACGTGCTTACTTACTATTTACCTAAAAAGGGAGGTGCTTCTATGGTGATTGATTTTGGTAAGGAGATATGTTTCAATGAATTGATGTATATGCCCAGAAATGATGATAATTTTGTCCGTATAGGCGATGTTTATGAGTTGTTTTATCATGGGGGAAAAGATGGATGGATTTCGTTGGGACAGAAAAAGGCTACCGATACTTTTTTGGTGTATGACAACATGCCTAGGGGCGCACTTTTTTATCTTCATGACATCACACGTGGCAAAGAGGAGCAAGTATTTCGGATTGAGAACGGAAAGCAGGTTTTCATATCAAATTTTGGGAAATGAGGTTTCGGAATAATTTATTCTTGCGTAAGTTGTTGGCTTGGGGCATTAATTTAGTCTATGGATTGTGTTTTGTGGCTCTTTGGGGACTGTTGGCTCAGTTGTTGCTTGTCACTTCCTTTAAGATTCCTTCTGATTCGATGGAACCTTCCTTGTTGGCAGGAGACTATATTCTGGTTGATAAGTGCTCAAAAGGAGCGAGGTTGTTCGATGTGTTTGCCGCATTGGAAAGGAAAGAGGTTAAGATTCATCGTATGCCCGGATGGAGGGAGTTCAAGAGGAATGATGTGCTTGTATTCAATTTTCCTTATCCGGGAAGTTGGGACAGCATTGCCTTTGATGTAATGTCATATTATGTAAAGCGTTGTATAGCAGTTCCGGGAGACACTTTGGAAATCAAGGACTGCCATTATAGGGTGAAAGGGCATGACGGATACTTGGGGAATACTGCTGCACAAGATAAATTGCAAAAATTACTTGACTCCGAGGAATTTGTGAATAGGGGAATAGTGGTTGAAAGTTATCCTTTTGATAAAGAACTGGGCTGGAGCATTGCCGAATTTGGACCATTGTACATACCGGCTAAAGGAAGTGTAGTAGAGATGGATTCACTGAACCGGATGCTTTATAGAAATCTGATAGAATGGGAACAGAAGGAGAAACTGACGTTCAGGAGGGATACTGTATTGTTAGGAGACAGTGTTATAAGCAGATACTGTTTCCGTGAGAATTATTATTTCGTATCCGGTGACAAGATGGAGAACTCGAAAGACTCACGCTATTGGGGATTGTTGCCTGAACCTTTTATTGTAGGCAGGGCTCTACGCATTTGGAAATCGAAGGATGATATGTCAGGAAGTATAAAATGGGAACGGGTATGGAAGAAAATAGAATAAGGCAAATAAAGGCTGTCGTTACTTGGACTGTGCTTTGGATGGCTGTTCTGGTTTTATTGTCAATGGTATGCGTAGCTTCTTCAGGGTTACTTCCTGCTGAAACTGTCGGGCAGTGGGTCTGGTTCGACAAGGCGTCCTTCTTGTTGGCTGGATGTATTCTATCGGCGCTTATCTTTAAGTCTAAAGGGGATTTTATAAGTTTGGATTCTGTGATTTCCTGGGTATTGGTTGTGTTGGGAGGATCTGAAGCTATTTTAGGGTTGCGCCAACTCTATGGCTTTGCAACTTCCGGTCACTCTATGTACGCCTTGACGGGTTCTTTCTTCAATCCGGGACCTTATTCGGGCTATTTGGCTATGATACTTCCGGTATGTTTGTATCAATGGCTGGTTTGTGGCAGGAGGGGGGGACGTGTTGTTGCCGGTGGTGCGATGCTGCTTATCCTTTGTGTGCTTCCGGCAGGAATGAGCCGTTCGGCATGGTTGGCGGCAGGAGTTTCCTGTCTGTGTGTATATGCTTGGCATATGGATTGGACGGATAAGTTCAGATTATTATGGCAGCAGCAAAGGCAGCGTGTGGTGATGGTAGTGGTCGGTGGATTCTGTGTCTTGCTATTGGCGGGCTATTTACTGTTTGTCTTGAAACCCGATTCTGCACGTGGCCGTCTTTTCATGTGGAAGATAACTTGTCGTGCCATTGCAGAAAAGCCGTTGACCGGATATGGGATTCATAATTTCGCAGCAGCCTATGGAAATGCGCAGGAAACTTATTTTGCAGCAGGTGATTATGAACCGTGGGAGGAACGTGTGGCGGGAAGTCCGGAATATGCATTCAATGAATATCTGCAGGCTGCGGTCGAACTGGGCATTCCTTTGGCGGTATGTCTATTGGTTGTGGTCGTGCTGTGTTTGTATAGGGGAGTCCGTAAAGGACGTTATGGTATCTGTGGGGCTATTCTTTCTTTGATGATATTCTCTTTTTCCTCCTATCCGCTACAACTTCCGGTATTTATCGTTACATTTGGAGGATTGCTTGTGGCGTGCTTGTCCGGTGCCGACCGTTGGCAATGGTTGGGGCTGGCTGTATCAGTAGGCATCATTGGCGGTTTTCGCCTGAAGAATGACTTGCAAGTGGAGCAGGCCTGTCGGGAGTGGATGAATGCGCGGGTGCTGTATAATGCAGGTGCGTATCAATCGGCAGAGAAAGAGTACGGGCGCCTTTATCCTCTGTTGAGGGACCGGGCATCTTTCTTGTTCGAATATGGGCATGGATTGCACAAGCAGCAGCAGTTCAGTAAATCCAACCGTATTTTGAAAGAAGCTTTACAGCGTAGTTGTGACCCCATGATACTGAATGTGATAGGCAAGAACTATCAGCAGATGGGTGATTGCTTGTCAGCGGAAGACTGGTTTATCCGTTCCACCCATCGTTTGCCGGGACGTATTTATCCCTATTATCTGCTTGCGAAGCTTTATGCGGAACCAAGCTTCAGGCAACCGGACAAGTTTGAAAAAATGAAGTGGATGGTATTGACGAAAGAGCCGAAAGTGCATTCTACGGCAATACGACAGATGAGGGAGGAAATAAAAAAGATTCAGCTTATTTTTGTCCATATTAAAAAAGATGAATAAAAACGGAAAGTGTTAATAATGAGTGAACTAATTGCTAAAGTGCTATGAAAAAAGTGTCCACATGCAAATATCGGTTCGTTTTTTTGAAACGATTAATTTTATCAATTTATAATTGAGTATGAATATGAAGACACAGAACTATCGATACCTGCTATGCATGGCCGTTGCCCTGCTTGCCGCCTGCTCCGATGCCGGAAAGGGAAAAGAGTCCGAGGAAGGGGTGGCAACCGTCCTGCCAAGTGAAAGCAATGAAGTGACCGTGAAAGTCCTGAAGCGGGCGACCTTTGAGCATGAACTGGTGAGCAACGGAAAAGTAACCGCCGGTGCCATGGCGGATTTGCGTTTTGAGACCACCGGTGTAGTGGCACACATCTACGTGAAGAACGGTGACCCGGTGCGCAAAGGGCAGAAACTTGCCGAACTGGATAAGTTCCGCCTGAAGAACAAGACCGCGCAGGCCAAGGATGCCTTGGAAAAAGCGGAACTTGAGCTGCAGGATGTATTGATAGGGCAAGGCTATCCGGTGGGGGATGCCTCCAAAGTACCTGCTGACATCATGAAGCTGGCCCGCGTGAGGAGCGGTTACGACCAGAGCCTCGCCCAGTATGAGCTTGCCGCGTATGAAGAGGAACACGCCACGCTGGTTGCGCCTTTTGACGGGGTAGTGGCGAACCTGTTCTCCAAACCGTTCAACGAGGCAAGTACCTCGGAAGCCTTCTGCTCCATTATCGGCACTCAAGGTATGGAGGTGGACTTCACGGTGCTGGAAAGCGAACTGCCGTTGATAAAGAGTGGCGACAAGGTGATTGTTACCCCTTATTCGGATGCCGGTTCCAGACAGGAGGGGCGCATCACCCAAATCAATCCTCTGGTGGATGACAAGGGGATGGTTAAGGTGAAGGCTACCGTCAATGGCAAGGGACGGCTGTTCAGTGGGATGAACGTGAGGGTGAACGTGCACCGCTCTCTGGGCGGACAGCTTGTAATCCCGAAGAGTGCCGTGGTGTTGCGTTCGGGCAAGCAGGTGGTGTTTACCCTGAAAGACGGAAAGGCGCAGTGGAACTATGTGCAGACCGGTCTGGAGAATGCGGAAAGCTATAGTATGGCCGACGATGCCCTGAAAGAGGGCGATACGGTCATTGTGACGGGAAATGTGAATCTGGCACATGAAGCACCGGTGAAGGTGGTTGATAGATAATGAGTGATAAGTGGTAATTCAAAATTCATAGTTCAATTGATAAAGTTTTTGATACAGCGGCCTATTGCCGTACTGATGGCATTTACAGCATGCTTCATTGTCGGGCTGGTGACTTACTTCACCTTGCCGGTATCCTTGCTGCCCGATATTGCCATCCCGGAAATTACAGTGCAGGTGTCGGCGCAGAATACCTCGGCGCGTGAATTAGAGAATACGGTGGTGAAACCTCTGCGGCAGCAGCTCATCCAGGTGGCGAAACTGAAGGACATGGACAGCGAGACGCGCGATGGTGCAGGCATCATCCGCCTGGGCTTCGACTTCGGTACGAATACCGACCTTGCCTTCATAGAAGTGAACGAGAAGATTGACGCCGCCATGAACTATCTGCCCAAGGATGCCGAACGCCCGAAGGTGATAAAGGCAAGTGCGACGGACATTCCTGTCTTCTACCTCAATCTGACCCTAAAAAACGACAGTGCATACGGCAAGGTGGACGAACGCGCGTTTCTTGATTTGTGCGAGTTTGCCGAAAATGTCATAAAGCGTCGCATCGAGCAGTTGGCGGAAGTGGCAATGGTGGATGTCACGGGTTTGGTCGAACGCCAGTTACAGATTGTGCCCGACCCGGATAAGCTTGCTGTGTTGGGGTTCTCCATTGAAGACATAGAAAACGTGCTGGCGCAAAACAACGTGGAGCCGGGCAGCATGACTGTGCGCGACGGCTACTACGAATACAACATTAAGTTCTCCACCCTGCTGCGGACAGAGGAGGACGTGAAGGGCATCCTGCTGCGCAAGGAAGGACGTATCATCCGCTTGGGAGACTTCTGCCGGGTAGAGATTGTTCCTGCCAAGGAGAAAGGTGTCTCCATGAGCAATGGCAAGCGTGCCGTTACCCTTGCCGTCATCAAGCAGGTGGACGAGAATATGGAAGACATGAAGCTTGCCATCAACAGTACGATGGACTACTTCAAGAAAGTATATCCCGACATTGATTTTAGCATCAGCCGTAACCAGACGGAGTTGCTGGACTATACCATCTCCAATCTTCAGCAAAATTTGTCGTTGGGTTTCCTGTTCATCTGCATTGTGGCGGTACTCTTCTTGGGTGACATCAAATCACCGTTCATCATCGGATTGAGTATGGTGGTATCTATTGTCATCTGCTTCCTGTTCTTCTACTTGTTCAAGATGTCACTCAATATCATTTCTTTGTCGGGATTAATCCTGGCGTTGGGTATGATGATTGACAGTAGTATCATTGTGACGGAGAACATTTCGCAGTATCGCGAACGGGGCTATTCGTTGCGGCGGGCTTGCGTGACGGGAACGAGTGAGGTGATTACGCCCATGCTGAGTTCGTCGCTGACCACTATTGCCGTATTTGTGCCGCTGATATTCATGAGCGGCATTGCAGGGGCGTTGTTCTACGACCAGGCATTCTCTGTTACGGTAGGGTTGCTGGTTTCCTACTTCACGGGCATCATGCTGCTGCCAGTCCTCTATATGCTGGTCTACCGGATGGGGTTGCGCGGCAGGTCGTGGTTCTCCCGCATCCGCATCAACAATCCGTTGAAGGAACATACGCTGGACCGTTTTTATGATGCGGGCATCGACTGGGTATTTTCCCACAAGACGGTAAGTATCATATTCTGTGTAGTTTCTGTTCCTCTTTGTGTCTTTCTGTTCTATTCCATAGCCAAGGAGCGTATGCCGCAGATAGACCAGAATGAACTGATAGTCCATGTGGAATGGAACGAAAATATACATGTGGACGAGAACCGGCATCGTGTGAATGTGCTGTTCGGACAGTTGTTGGACAAGACTGTGGAACAGACGGCTGCCATAGGCCAGCAGGACTATCTGCTGAACCGTGAGCAGGCTCTCTCTTCTTCGGAGGCAGAATTGTATTTCAAGACTTCCTCGCCTGACGGGATTGCTCCCTTGCAGAAGCAGGCGGGCGAGTGGTTGACACGGGAATATCCGTTGGCGACAGTCTCCTTTTCTCCACCCGAAACCGTGTTCGAGAAGCTTTTCGTGACCGGGGAGGCCGATGTGGTGGCGGGACTTTATGCCCGCAATAAGGAGAAGGCGCCGGCGGCGGAAGAATTGCGCGGACTGGAACAACAGTTTGCGGAGCTTACGGGGACAGCGCCCGTAGGTATCGCTTTCGAGAACCAGCTTGACATAAGCATCCTGCAGGAAAAGCTGTTGCTCTATGACGTTTCGTATGACGAGCTTTACCGTACGCTGCGGACAGCGTTCAAGGAGAACAGCGTAGCTATGCTCCATTCCTACCAGCAATACCTGCCTATCAGCATTGTGGGCGAGGAGCGGACAGTGAATGAGGTGCTGCAGCAGACATTGATACAGACCCGTCCGGACAGTAAGGGCGAAGTGGAGTATATTCCGCTTCGGGAGCTGGTAAAGGTGCGTCCGGCTGAGGACTTGAAAACGATTACGGCAGGACGCAACGGTGAATATATACCGTTCCGTTTCTATGAAGTGGACGATGCTCTGGAGTTGATGGAAAAGGTGAAGCGGGAGGCAGATGCCACGGGTGACTGGGATACGGCCTTCTCCGGCAGTTTCTTCTCCAACCGCCAGATGCTGGACGAGTTGGTGGTGATTCTTTTCATCTCTGTCCTGCTGATGTATTTCATTCTTGCCGCCCAGTTCGAAAGCTTCGTGCAGCCGCTCATCGTGCTGCTGGAAATTCCGATAGATGTGGCGTTTGCCCTGCTTCTGTTGTGGATATGCGGGCATACCCTGAACCTGATGTCCGCCATCGGACTGATTGTGACGTGCGGTATCATCATCAACGACTCCATCCTGAAGCTGGATGCCATTAATGAATTACGGAGGGCTGGTATGCCGTTGCTCGAGGCCATCCACGAGGCGGGGCGCAGAAGGCTCCGGCCCATCATCATGACATCGCTCACCACCATTTTCGCTATGGTTCCGCTGCTGTTCTCGTTCGACATGGGCTCGGAGCTGCAGAAGCCGCTTTCCATAGCGATGATTGGGGCGATGTTCGTGGGGACACTGGTCAGTCTGTTCATCATCCCGTTGATATATTGGTTTATTTATAGAAAAGAAAGAGCATGAAGAAATTAAGTCTTATACTTTTGTTCAGTCTGGGAGCCCTTTCCGCTTTTGCCCAACAGCGGATAACGCTCGATTTGCAGCAGACCATTGCCCTGGCGAATGACAGTTCGCTGGAAGCCTTCCGCACCAAGAACATGTATCTGGCCGGTTATTGGGAATACCGCACCTATAAGGCAAACCGCCTTCCCAGCCTGACGCTGAACATGACTCCGGCACAGTACAACCGCGATATCACCAAGCGTTACGACTCCGAACAGGACCTTGACATCTATCGCAGCCAGCAATCCTTCTATGCATACGGCAATCTTGCCGTCAGACAGAATTTCGACTTGACGGGCGGTACGTTCTATCTGGATACGGAGCTGGGCTATATGCGGAGCTTCGGTGGAAACAAGTATACCCAGTTCACCAGTGTTCCGGTTCGTTTGGGCTACTCGCAGAGTCTGGTCGGTTACAATCCTTTCCGTTGGGAACGCAGGATTGAGCCGCTGAAGTACGAAAAGGTGAAGAAGGAGTATATTTACAATGCAGAGCGAGTATCCGAGCAGGCCACTACCTATTTCTTTGCGCTTGCCATGGCACAGGCGGAATATGACTTGGCCAAGGACAATGCCGTCTCCACCGATACCCTCTACCGCATCGGCATGCAGCGCTTGAAAATAGCCGCCATCAGCCGTGCCGACCTGCTGACGCTGAAACTCGACGTGGTGAACGCCCGCAATACTTTGCAGAATGCCGCCAGTGCCTTGAAGCGCGCCATGTTTTCGTTGGCATCTTTTCTGAATATGGAGAAGAACACGGATATCAGGGTGTCGCTTCCGGGACGTCCGAGGGCGCTGACCATACCGGTTGATGAGGCTTTGCTGGCCGCTCAAGCCAACAATCCGGAATTTCTGGGGCTTCGTCAGGAAGTGCTGGAAGCCGAGCAGACAGTAGACAAGACGAAGAAGGAATCGCGCTTCAACGCCAGCATCAACGCCAGCGTCGGCTTCAACCAGGTGGCAGAGAAATTCGGTGAAGCATACAGGCATCCCATGCAGCAGGAGATGGTGTCGGTCAGTGTCTCCATTCCACTGGTGGACTGGGGCGTGAGGAAAGGCAAATACAACATGGCGAGGAACAATCTGAACGTGGTGAAGACTTCTGCCCGGCAGAGTGAAATCAGCATTGAGGAGGAGGTTATCATGACCGTCAGCGACTTCAACGTCCAGCAAGCCCTCGTCGCCAGTGCCGAAGAGGCCCTCGACCTTGCCATCCTGGCGTATAACGAAACCCGCCAGCGCTTCATTATCGGCAAGGCAGACATCAACAGCCTGACCCTCTCGCTGAACCGCCAGCAGGAAGCGCAACGCAATTACATCTCCGCCTTGCAGGACTACTGGCTGAATTATTACAAGATACGGAAACTGACGTTGCACGACTTTGCCAGCGGATTTTCGCTGTCGGAAAAATTTGATTATAATAACTGATGAAACGAGTTTCTTCCTTCACCGTCATAGTGGCGTTTGTCTGCCTTGCTTTGGTAGGGGTGGCGTTGATACCGCTGCTCCCCGTCAAGCTGAATCCGTCACGCAGCCTGCCCGGCTTCACGGTGGGTTTCAGCATGCCTGGCACTTCGTCGCGGGTGGTGGAGATGGAAGTGACCAGCAAGCTGGAATCCATGCTGGCGCGTATCCGCGGAGTGAAGCGGCTGAACTCCACCTCGGGCAACGGCTACGGCAACATTACTGTGGAGCTGGACAAGCATGCCGATGTCGAGGTAGTCCGCTTCGAAGCTTCCACCATCATCCGGCAGACGTGGCCCCAATTGCCCGAAGGTGTCAGCTATCCCACCATTCACATGAAAGTGCCCGACGAGAACGCCTCACGCCCTTTCATGTCCTTCACACTGAATGCCCCTTCCACTCCGATATTGATTCAGCAGTATGCCGAGGAGCATATCAAGCCGCGGCTGGCAAATATTCCGGGTATCTATAAGGTGGAACTCAGCGGTGCCACGCCCATGGAGTGGAGACTGGAATATGACAGTGAACAGTTGCGCTTGCTGGGTGTGACCCTATCGGACATCAGCGAGGCAGTACAGCGGCATTACCGGAAGGAATTTCTGGGTACGCACAATGTGGATACAGGTAACGGTAGCCGGGAATGGATACGCCTGGCACTGGTGCCGGAGAGCAACTCCCTTGGTTTTAATCCTGCTGCCATCACCGTGACGGCTACCGACGGGAAACTGCTCCGCTTGGACGAACTGGTGTCGGCTGTCCGTATGGAGGAGGAGCCGCAAAGCTATTACCGCATCAATGGGCTGAATTCCGTCTATCTATCCATTACTGCGGAAGAAACTGCCAACCAGTTGCAACTGAACCGTGCCGTGATGGACGAGATGGAAGCTGTTCGGCAGGTACTTCCTGTCGGATATGAAGTGCATACCAGCTATGATGCGACCGAGTACATACGGGAAGAACTGGACAAGATTTACTTCCGTACCGGTTTGACGGTACTCATCCTGCTTGTATTCGTATGGCTCATTACTCGTAAGTTGAAATATCTTTTTCTGATAGTTACCAGCCTGGCTGTAAATATAGCGGTGGCACTTATCTTCTACTACCTCTTCGGACTTGAGATGCAGCTTTATTCGCTGGCGGGTATCACTGTCTCGCTGAATCTGGTGATAGACAGTACCATTGTCATGACCGACCACATTCTGCACCGGCGTAATCTCAAGGCCTTCCTGTCGGTGTTGGCGGCAACCCTCACTACGATGGGTGCGCTTGTTATCATTTTCTTCCTTGACGAGAGGATACGGCTCAACCTGCAGGACTTTGCAGCGGTAGTGATCATCAATCTGGCTGTTTCCTTGATGGTGGCATTGTTCTTTGTTCCGTCGATGATTGAGAAGATAGGACTGGTGAGGCGGATTACGGGGAAGAAAAGGCGTCTTGTCTTGCCGGGGCTGACGCAAACATTCAAAACAAGGTTGGGACGGATTTTCAGACGTTTCCCCGTTTATTTCTCCTGCTGCTACTCTGCTCTCATCCGTTTTCTGTGCCGTTGGCGCTGGGCTGTATGCCTGCTGTTGCTGTTGGGTTTCGGTCTGCCTGTTTTTCTGTTGCCCGACAAACTGGAAGGAGGGGGAAAATGGGAAGCTGCTTACAATAAGGTATTCGGTTCGGATACCTATAAGGAGTCGGTGAAACCCGTTGTGGACAAGGCGCTGGGCGGCAGCTTGCGGCTTTTCATACAGAAGGTGTACGAAGGCAGTTACTTCACCCGTAATGAGGAGGTGGTGCTCTATGCCAACGCCAACCTTCCCAATGGCAGCACCCTCGAGCAGATGAACACTTTGATGAAACGTATGGAGACCTACCTCAGCCGGTTCAAGGAAATCAGGCAGTTTCATACTTCCATCTACAGCCCCCGGCGTGCCAGTATGCAGATTTATTTCAAGAAGGAAGCCCGGAACAGCGGTTTTCCCTATACACTGAAAGCCAATATGATAAGCAAGGCACTGGAACTGGGAGGCGGCAGCTGGGGCATCTACGGATTGCAGGACCAGGGGTTCAGTAATGACGTCCGCGAGAGTGCCGGCTCCTACCGCATCAGGATGTACGGCTACAACTACGACGAACTCTATGAGTGGGCGGAGAAGCTGAAGGCCAAGCTGCTGACGCACCGGCGTATCAAGGAAGTGCTCATCAATTCGGAGTTCTCCTGGTGGAAGGATGACTATCAGGAATTCTACTTCAACCTGAACAAGGAGCGCATGGCGCAAGAGGGCATCGACGCGCAAGTGCTTTTCTCTGCGGTGCGCCCCATCTTTGGCAAGAATCTGGAGATTGGCTCGGTAGCGGCCGAGCAGGGAACGGAGAAAATCAAGCTCTCTTCCCGCCAGTCTGCCGAATATGACATCTGGGCGATGCAGTTCTTCCCCTATGGAGTAGGAAACGGCAAGCATTACAAGCTTTCCGAACTGACTACTGTGGAAAAGGGACAGATGCCGCAGGAGATTGCCAAAGAAAACCAGCAGTACCGCCTCTGCCTGCAATACGAATATATCGGCTCCAATGAGATGGGCAACAAGATACAGAAACGTGTCCTGGAGGAGTTCAACAAACTGTTGCCGATGGGTTATACAGCCGAGTCGGACAGCAACAGTTGGTCATGGGGCGAGAAGGACAACCGCCAATACCTGCTTCTGCTGGTGGTGATAGCCATCATCTTCTTTACGACCAGCGTTCTGTTCAACTCCCTGAAGCAGCCGCTTGCCATCATCTTTGTGATTCCGGTTTCTTATATCGGGGTATTTCTTACTTTCTATTGGTTCCGGCTGAACTTCGACCAGGGCGGTTTTGCCTCGTTCGTCCTGCTGTGCGGCATCACGGTGAATGCCAGCATCTATATCCTGAACGAGTACAACAGCATCCGACGTCGTTTCCCCCGTCTTTCCGCTCTTCGTGCCTACGTCAAGGCGTGGAATGCGAAGGTCGTTCCTATTTTCCTCACGGTAGTTTCTACCATTCTGGGATTTATCCCTTTCATGATAGGTGAGGACAAGGAAGCTTTCTGGTTTCCATTGGCGGCGGGTACCATTGGCGGACTGGTGATGTCCGTCATCGGTATCTTCTTTTTCTTGCCGGTTTTTGTGCTGAAACAGCGTGATTTTCTTAGGAAATGATTACTTTTGCTCGATTTTGTTACCTGAATGGATACTTGAATTTTAAATATGGAAAGTGCGGAGTACTCTTTGGATGAGTTATTATGTCAGTCTCTTCTGTTGTTTCGTCAGTATCGGTTTTATGATGCTCCAGAATGTGGAGAAAAGGCATTCCGGATATTGGAGGAAGCCCATGTATGGATGGGGCGTACGCAAGAGTGTGTGGATATGGCGAAATGGGGGTGCGTGATAGAGTGTCTTGCGCAGAAATACTACATAGAAGATGATACGGATGCGATTCTGGAAGAAATTGATGCTGCCTTGGTTGCGCATTGGAAGAGGATAGAGAAAATCCATGCAGAAGTCACCACCGTTTATTTATGGCTGGGGTACTATTTCCTGCTACGTTTCAGAAACCGGGAATCCCGTTCCCATTCCCGTTGTAAACAGATAATGTCCAGCTTGTTGTGTGCTTTGGTCGAAATCTTCCGTAAGGTGGAGAAGGGGGGAGCCCCGACAGAAGTCTTGTCACATCTTTCGGTAGATGTTTGGGGAGAGACCGTCTGCTGGATGGAGCAGGTACATGATTCCCGTCTTTGCGAGAAGCAGTCGTCAGCTTTGCTGGCACAACTCTATAACCTGAAAAGTGTGGAGTTGGAAAAAGGTCTGGGAAAGCAGGATGCTTTGCTCCAGCAGATTCTGGAGTTTTATTGCTTTTAAGGGAAAATTATCTCTGCTTAGTTTTATCATTTCTGCTTCCACACTTCCACCTACTTCCTGCATCCCTTTATTCATCGGCATTACAAGTGCTGTGGAAGCAACTCAAAAAGGTGGAAGCAACTTTTGCTTCCACAGCGGAAATACGCCGAAAAGTAAGTTAATATCTTGTTTGTTAGTGTATTAATAGAATGTACAGCATTTTGCAAATATCTTGTTTACACGATATGCGTTTCGTGTAAACACGGTATTAACTTCGTAAAAGACCGTTTACCGATAGACTGCAGCTGGGCTCATAATAGGAATAAGATAGGTGCACAGTATGGGGAAACTATGAGTATAATAGGTGTTCAACGGTTATGAAGCACCTTGTTGACGGTCGTTAGTCGAGTGGTTGACGGCCGTTGGCAGAGCGCATCACGGCCGATAGGCGCTGATAACTCCGTACAGAAAATGGAAAGGAAGCCTATGTAAGGGGAAACAAGCTCTGAGCTATTTGTTTTGTTTGTCACATTTATCTTGTTTTTGTACATTGTTGAAGCGGTTTTTTGTATCTTTGAAGGGAGAGGCCGTAAAAAAGCTTATTCTCATCCAAAGTTTAATTATATATACATGGATTATGAAGCGATGTATAGTACTGTTCATAACATTCTGCTGTGCAGTTGTTTCTAATGCGCAGACAAATGGCATTGTGACTGATGGGGAAAAAGGATTGCCGTTGGCTGGTGTGAATATTTATCTCCAAAAGGATTCTGTGTATACGCAATGATAATCTGGTAAAGAACATGTTCATATGAAAAAACTGTTATATCTTGGGCTTTTGTCCGTTTGTGTACTGTTAGGTTCTTGCGTAGAGAAGAACGTATCCAATGTTTTTGATAAGGTAGAGAGGTATATGGATGTATATCCTGACAGTGCATTACTGCTGTTGGAGCAAATTCCTCATCCGGAGAAGCTTCGTGGAAAGCAGCGGGCAGACTATGTGCTGCTGTTGACACAAGCCCGTGATAAGAACTATCTGGATAGCATGCAGTCGGATTCGTTGATAAAGTTGGCGGTAGATTATTATAAGAATGGGGGTGATAACGTGAAAGCGGGGAAGGCATTGTTTTATTATGGCAAAGTGATGGATTTGCAGGGGAATGATACGCTGGCTATGCAAGCCTATTTGAATGCTTTGGCTAAATTGGAGAAAACGGAAGAGTATAAGCTACAAGGCTTGGCATATGAGTATATCGGTATTTTGAATGCAGATAGAAAGCTACACAAAGATGCTCTTGATAATTATCAAAGTTCGGTATATTGTTTTCAAAAGGCAGCCGATACTTTAGGGGTTATATATGCTTATCGGGATATTGCTCGTATTTATTATGTAGAACAACAATATGACAGTGTTTATAACTACATCAATAGGGCTTTGTCCTTGTGTGAAGAAAAGAAAGGATGTATCGATTTTGAACGAGTAACTCCTTCTTTGTTACAAGTAAAAGGAATTGCAAAAAGAAATGAGGGAGATTTGGAAAATGCAATAATCTTGTTGAAAACTGCGGTAGAGACTGAACAAGATAGGCATTCTATGCATCACTGTTCAATGTCATTGGGGAACATTTATTTAAATCAAAATAAGTTGGATGAGGCAAAAAGATATTTTACTTTAGCTTTGAAATCAGAAAGGCCTCGTACTCTGGCAGGGGCATACCACTATTTGTATCTGTTGGAAAAGAGGCAGAAAAAGTATGCAATGGCTCTCTATTTCAAAGAGAAGTCTGATTCGTTGTTGTCCGTTGACCTGGATGCTAAACAAGCATCTCAAATTTTGACTTTGC
>OBZT01000319.1_pt1 | contig 13520 bp, 8 predicted proteins | sample 1477011 | NCBI WGS metagenome assembly OBZT01 (sample SAMEA2580259, study PRJEB22360) | human gut metagenome | biome: human gut; feature: human-associated habitat; material: faeces | place: Denmark | collected 2008/2010
ACAGTGAAAAAATTTAATATGATTACAACTAAAGAAATATCATAAATCGCTCAATCTCATAATGCAGCCGTAAAAGTTTCGGTGGAATGAGATCTTGCGATTTTGTTAATGATTAAGTGGTTTGATGTTTAAAAATAATGCTGAGTTAATAAAAGTGTGTGAAGTGTATGACATTAAGTTATTTTGGCGTCAATGCGATTAACAGACACCCTTATTCTATTGCCACTCAGGTATGATGGGCAGAATATTGCCTCTGCCCGCCAGAAAAAGTCAGCGCATTCCACCGTACGCCAGCGTCACTTCCTTCGCCGCTTTAATCACCATCGCGCCAAACTCGGTCACGCGGTCATCGGTAATACGTGAAATCGGTCCGGAAATTGAAATTGCGGCAAACGGTTCGCGGTGCTCATCGAAAATACACGCTGCAAGGCAACGTAGCCCCAGTGCATGTTCCTCATCGTCAAATGAATAACCCCGTTTGCGCGTTTGGGCGAGATCTTCTTTTAAATGCACAGGAGACACCAGCGTTGCGTGGGTATAGGCATGTAACCCTTTGCGGTGCAGCAGCTTCGTCACCTGTTCTTCGCTCAGTTGGGCTAAAAAGGCTTTACCCGCACCGGAAGCGTGCATCGGCAATTTACCGCCGATAGGCGCGGACATTCGCATCAGATGCGTACACTGTACCTGGTCGATAATAATCGCTTCGTGATCGCTTTGATCAAGCACCGCCATATTGACCGTTTCGCCAGACTCTTCCATTAAATTGCGCAGGATAGGGTGAACAATCGCTAACAAATTACGGCTCTGGAGAAAGCTGCTGCCGACCATAAAGGCATGTGCGCCGATTGCCCAATGTCCCAGTTCGCCGACCTGACGCACGAAACCCTGCTGTTGCATCGTGGTTAGCAGGCGGTGGGTCGTGGAATTGGGTAACCCGGCTTGTTGCGCCAGCTCTGTGAGTGCCACACTGCCATTGGATTCGGCAATCCACTCCAGTAATTTCAGGCCACGCGTTAAAGACTGAACCTGTCCAGTCGCTGGTGCGGTGGCAGCGGCGGGTTTTCTGCCGCGTTTCGCGGGAATGGGTGCGACCATGACAGCCTCCTTTTTCTGTATCGTGGAAATCATTTTCATTTTTATTGTTAGCTAATGCAATAGTTGCTGAACTGATCCGATGAGTTAATGTTGAACAAATCTCATGTTGCGTGGTGGTCGCTTTTACCACAGATGCGTTTATGCCAGTATGGTTTGTTGAATTTTTATTAAATCTGGGTTGAGCGTGTCGGGAGCAAGTGTGAGCAGCAAAGTGGAACAACTGCGTGCGCAGTTAAATGAACGTATTCTGGTGCTGGACGGCGGTATGGGCACCATGATCCAGAGCTATCGACTGAACGAAGCCGATTTTCGTGGTGAACGCTTTGCCGACTGGCCATGCGATCTCAAAGGCAACAACGACCTGCTGGTGCTCAGCAAACCGGAAGTGATCGCCGCTATCCACAACGCCTACTTTGAAGCGGGCGCGGATATCATCGAAACCAACACCTTCAACTCCACGACCATTGCGATGGCGGATTACCAGATGGAATCCCTGTCGGCGGAAATCAACTTTGCGGCGGCGAAACTGGCGCGAGCTTGTGCTGATGAGTGGACCGCGCGCACGCCGGAGAAACCGCGCTACGTTGCCGGTGTTCTCGGCCCGACCAACCGCACGGCGTCTATTTCTCCGGACGTAAATGATCCGGCATTTCGTAATATCACTTTTGACGGGCTGGTGGCGGCTTATCGAGAGTCCACCAAAGCGCTGGTGGAAGGTGGCGCGGATCTGATCCTGATTGAAACCGTTTTCGACACCCTTAACGCCAAAGCGGCGGTTTTTGCGGTGAAAACGGAGTTTGAAGCGCTGGGCGTTGAGCTGCCGATTATGATCTCCGGCACCATCACCGACGCCTCCGGGCGCACGCTCTCCGGGCAGACCACCGAAGCATTTTACAACTCATTGCGCCACGCCGAAGCTCTGAGCTTTGGCCTGAACTGTGCGCTGGGGCCCGATGAACTGCGCCAGTACGTGCAGGAGCTGTCACGGATTGCGGAATGCTACGTCACCGCGCACCCGAACGCCGGGCTACCCAACGCCTTTGGTGAGTACGATCTCGACGCCGACACGATGGCAAAACTGATACGTGAATGGGCGCAAGCGGGTTTTCTCAATATCGTCGGCGGCTGCTGTGGCACCACGCCACAACATATTGCAGCGATGAGTCGTGCAGTAGAAGGATTAGCGCCGCGCAAACTGCCGGAAATCCCCGTAGCCTGCCGTTTGTCCGGCCTGGAGCCGCTGAACATTGGCGAAGATAGCCTGTTTGTGAACGTGGGTGAACGCACCAACGTCACCGGTTCCGCTAAGTTCAAGCGCCTGATCAAAGAAGAGAAATACAGCGAGGCACTGGATGTGGCCCGCCAGCAGGTGGAAAACGGTGCGCAGATTATCGATATCAACATGGATGAAGGGATGCTCGACGCCGAAGCGGCGATGGTGCGTTTTCTCAATCTGATTGCCGGTGAACCGGATATCGCTCGCGTGCCGATTATGATCGACTCCTCAAAATGGGATGTCATTGAAAAAGGTCTGAAGTGTATCCAGGGCAAAGGCATTGTTAACTCTATCTCGATGAAAGAGGGCGTCGACGCCTTTATCCATCACGCGAAGCTCTTGCGTCGTTACGGTGCGGCAGTGGTGGTAATGGCCTTTGACGAACAGGGACAGGCCGATACCCGCGCACGGAAAATCGAGATTTGCCGTCGGGCGTACAAAATCCTCACCGAAGAGGTTGGCTTCCCGCCAGAAGATATCATCTTCGACCCGAACATCTTCGCGGTCGCAACCGGCATTGAAGAGCACAACAACTATGCGCAGGACTTTATCGGCGCCTGCGAAGACATCAAACGCGAACTGCCGCACGCGCTGATTTCCGGCGGCGTATCTAACGTTTCTTTCTCATTCCGTGGCAACGATCCGGTGCGCGAAGCCATTCACGCAGTGTTCCTCTACTACGCTATTCGCAATGGCATGGATATGGGGATCGTCAATGCCGGGCAGCTGGCGATTTACGACGACCTGCCCGCTGAACTGCGCGACGCGGTGGAAGATGTGATTCTTAATCGTCGCGATGATGGCACTGAGCGTTTACTGGAGCTTGCCGAGAAATATCGCGGCAGCAAAACCGACGACACCGCTAACGCCCAGCAGGCGGAGTGGCGCTCGTGGGAAGTGAATAAACGTCTGGAATACTCGCTGGTCAAAGGCATTACTGAGTTTATCGAGCAGGATACCGAAGAAGCCCGCCAGCAGGCTACGCGCCCGATTGAAGTGATTGAAGGCCCGTTGATGGACGGCATGAACGTGGTCGGCGATCTGTTTGGCGAAGGCAAAATGTTCCTGCCACAGGTGGTCAAATCGGCGCGCGTCATGAAACAGGCGGTGGCCTACCTCGAACCGTTTATTGAAGCCAGCAAAGAGCAGGGCAAAACCAACGGCAAGATGGTGATCGCCACCGTGAAGGGCGACGTCCACGACATCGGTAAAAATATCGTTGGTGTGGTGCTGCAATGTAACAACTACGAAATTGTCGATCTCGGCGTTATGGTGCCTGCGGAAAAAATTCTCCGTACCGCTAAAGAAGTGAATGCTGATCTGATTGGCCTTTCGGGGCTTATCACGCCGTCGCTGGACGAGATGGTTAACGTGGCGAAAGAGATGGAGCGTCAGGGCTTCACTATTCCGCTATTGATTGGCGGCGCGACGACCTCAAAAGCGCACACGGCGGTGAAAATCGAGCAGAACTACAGCGGCCCGACGGTGTATGTGCAGAATGCCTCGCGTACCGTTGGTGTGGTGGCGGCGCTGCTTTCCGATACCCAGCGTGATGATTTTGTCGCTCGTACCCGCAAGGAGTACGAAACCGTACGTATTCAGCACGGGCGCAAGAAACCGCGCACACCACCGGTCACGCTGGAAGCGGCGCGCGATAACGATTTCGCTTTTGACTGGCAGGCTTACACGCCGCCGGTGGCGCACCGTCTCGGCGTGCAGGAAGTCGAAGCCAGCATCGAAACGCTGCGTAATTACATCGACTGGACACCGTTCTTTATGACCTGGTCGCTGGCCGGGAAGTATCCGCGCATTCTGGAAGATGAAGTGGTGGGCGTTGAGGCGCAGCGGCTGTTTAAAGACGCCAACGACATGCTGGATAAATTAAGCGCCGAGAAAACGCTGAATCCGCGTGGCGTGGTGGGCCTGTTCCCGGCAAACCGTGTGGGCGATGACATTGAAATCTACCGTGACGAAACGCGTACCCATGTGATCAACGTCAGCCACCATCTGCGTCAACAGACCGAAAAAACAGGCTTCGCTAACTACTGTCTCGCTGACTTCGTTGCGCCGAAGCTTTCTGGTAAAGCAGATTACATCGGCGCATTTGCCGTGACTGGCGGGCTGGAAGAGGACGCACTGGCTGATGCCTTTGAAGCGCAGCACGATGATTACAACAAAATCATGGTGAAAGCGCTTGCCGACCGTTTAGCCGAAGCCTTTGCGGAGTATCTCCATGAGCGTGTGCGTAAAGTCTACTGGGGCTATGCGCCGAACGAGAACCTCAGCAACGAAGAGCTGATCCGCGAAAACTACCAGGGCATCCGTCCGGCACCGGGCTATCCGGCCTGCCCGGAACATACGGAAAAAGCCACCATCTGGGAGCTGCTGGAAGTGGAAAAACACACTGGCATGAAACTCACAGAATCTTTCGCCATGTGGCCCGGTGCATCGGTTTCGGGTTGGTACTTCAGCCACCCGGACAGCAAGTACTACGCTGTAGCACAAATTCAGCGCGATCAGGTTGAAGATTATGCCCGCCGTAAAGGTATGAGCGTTACCGAAGTTGAGCGCTGGCTGGCACCGAATCTGGGGTATGACGCGGACTGATTCACAAATCTGTCACTTTTCCTTACAACAAACAGGGCGCTCAATGAGTGCCCTGTCTCTTTATTAATATGAAACACTTATACTGGAAACAGGCTGGAATAATCTTAGCCGGAAAAACGAATGTCAAAAGGCACAGTAAAGATGCCAGTCAGCGTGTTTCCGGTCCTTTGGTCATTCAATTGCTTCAGGAACATATAACGATAAGGAGAACCTGAACTCGTGTTAACGCTGCTTCACCTGCTTTCTGCCGTCGCCCTGCTGGTCTGGGGGACTCATATTGTTCGAACCGGCGTAATGCGCGTCTTCGGCGCGCGTTTGCGTACTGTCCTTAGCCGGAGCGTCGAAAAAAAGCCGCTCGCCTTTTGCGCGGGGATCGGCGTTACCGCACTGGTACAGAGCAGTAATGCCACCACCATGCTGGTGACCTCGTTTGTCGCTCAGGATCTGGTAGCCCTCGCACCGGCTCTGGTCATTGTGCTGGGTGCAGATGTCGGGACGGCGCTAATGGCGCGTATTCTCACCTTCGACTTATCCTGGCTGTCACCGTTACTTATTTTTATCGGCGTGATTTTTTTCCTCGGACGCAAACAGTCACGCGCCGGGCAACTGGGCCGCGTCGGTATTGGTCTTGGGCTGATTTTGCTAGCGCTGGAGTTGATTGTGCAGGCCGTAACGCCGATCACCCAGGCAAACGGCGTTCAGGTGATCTTTGCCTCGCTGACCGGCGATATTCTGCTGGATGCGCTGATTGGCGCGATGTTCGCCATTATCAGCTACTCCAGCCTTGCTGCTGTATTGCTGACTGCGACTCTGACCGCCGCAGGCATTATCTCCTTCCCCGTGGCGCTCTGTCTGGTGATTGGTGCTAACCTCGGTTCCGGCCTGCTGGCGATGCTCAACAACAGTGCCGCCAATGCCGCAGCCCGCCGTGTCGCGCTGGGTAGTTTGCTGTTTAAGCTGGTGGGTAGCCTGATTATCCTGCCGTTTGTCCATTTGCTGGCAGAGACAATGGGGAAGTTGTCATTGCCAAAAGCGGAACTGGTGATCTATTTCCACGTCTTCTACAACCTTGTACGTTGCCTGGTCATGCTGCCATTTGTTGACCCGATGGCACGGTTTTGCAAAACGATTATTCGCGATGAACCGGAACTGGATACCCAGCTACGGCCTAAACATCTGGATGTCAGCGCGCTGGATACGCCCACGCTTGCTCTGGCGAACGCCGCGCGCGAAACCCTGCGCATTGGCGACGCCATGGAACAGATGATGGAAGGGCTGAATAAAGTGATGCACGGCGAGCCACGGCAGGAGAAAGAGCTGCGTAAGCTGGCAGATGATATCAACGTTCTCTATACCGCCATTAAGCTGTATCTGGCGCGGATGCCAAAAGAGGAACTGGCAGAAGAAGAGTCGCGTCGCTGGGCGGAGATTATTGAAATGTCGCTCAACCTTGAACAGGCTTCCGATATCGTCGAGCGCATGGGCAGCGAAATTGCTGATAAATCGCTGGCAGCACGGCGGGCATTTTCGCTTGATGGCTTGAAGGAACTGGATGCGCTCTATGAGCAATTGCTCAGTAATTTAAAACTGGCAATGTCGGTGTTCTTCTCTGGCGATGTCACCAGCGCTCGTCGTTTGCGTCGCAGCAAACATCGTTTTCGCATTCTTAATCGCCGCTATTCCCACGCCCACGTCGATCGCCTGCATCAGCAAAACGTGCAGAGCATTGAAACCAGTTCGCTACATTTAGGCTTACTGGGAGATATGCAGCGCCTGAACTCGCTGTTTTGTTCGGTGGCTTACAGTGTGCTGGAACAGCCGGATGAAGATGAAGGACGGGACGAGTATTAATATTGTGAATCCTGTAGGCCTGATAAGACGCGTCAAGCGTCGCATCAGGCACTATGAACAAGATGCCGGATCATGCATCCGGCAATTCACTTAAAAACGGTGACCAGCTTCCAGCGGAACCGCTTCTTCACCAGCCTTAAACACATAAGTGGTGTTCGGGCCACCCAGCGTAGCGTGACCTTTACTCACTGTGATCCAGTTACCTTCCGGTAGACCAATAATCGTCAGTTCTGGCGCGACGACCAGCAGTTCGCGAATACGCTGCTCACGGGTTTCACCTTTATGGCCTTCCGGCAGCGCGTTGGTGAAGTGCGGGTTGATTTGCAGCGGGAACAGATTTAGCGCATCGAAACCTTGCGGATCGACAATCGGCATATCGTTGGTGGTACGAATAGTTGGGCAAGCAAGGTTAGCGCCTGCGCTCCAGCCAATATACAGCGCGCCACGTTTCACCACGTCAGTAATTGGTGCCAGCAGCCCGCGTTCGCGGCACTGTTTCAGCAACTGGAAAGTATTACCGCCGCCGACAATCACGATCTCAGCATTTTCAATAGCGGCAACGGGATCGACAACGCTATGAATACCGGTGACAGAAACACCCAGCGGAGCGAGAACCGCAGCCGTTTTCGCTGTGTAATCATCCCAGGTCTGCGTTACGCCAGCGAAAGGAATAAATACCGCTGAACGGCGACCCTGCAACTGTTCAGCAATCAGCGGCAGCGCATGTTCCAGCCAGGCTTTACCCGGCAGCGTCGAGTTACTCAATAAAAGCAGTTCCATTACTTCTCCGGTTAGTAAGAAATCACGGGAGGCATGCTACCACTGCGAATTTAACCACTTACTGACATGGCTCACGATGTCGCACATTGCTTCTGGAAAGTGATTTGAGCAGGTAACGAATTCAAGCCAATGGAAATAACAAATAGTTCGCTCATGACTATTTTTTATCAACCCAAAGGTACGGTATATTCCGTTTTTTACAGGAGAATTTATGCTGCCCGACTCATCAGTCCGTTTAAATAAATACATCAGCGAAAGCGGAATTTGCTCACGCCGCGAAGCGGATCGCTATATCGAGCAAGGCAATGTGTTCCTTAATGGCAAGCGAGCCACCATTGGCGATCAGGTGAAACCCGGCGACGTTGTGAAAGTAAACGGTCAGTTGATTGAGCCTCGGGAAGCCGAAGATTTGGTACTTATCGCCCTGAACAAGCCCGTCGGTATTGTCAGCACCACCGAAGATGGCGAGCGCGATAACATTGTCGATTTCGTTAACCACAGCAAACGCGTGTTCCCGATTGGCCGCCTGGATAAAGACTCCCAGGGGCTGATTTTCCTCACCAATCACGGCGATCTGGTGAATAAGATCCTCCGTGCGGGTAACGATCATGAGAAAGAGTATCTGGTTACGGTCGATAAACCGATTACCGATGAATTTATTCGTGGTATGGGGGCGGGGGTGCCAATCCTCGGGACAGTGACTAAAAAGTGTAAAGTCAAAAAAGAAGCGCCGTTTGTCTTCCGCATTACCCTGGTGCAGGGGCTGAACCGTCAGATCCGTCGCATGTGCGAGCACTTTGGTTACGAAGTGAAAAAGCTGGAACGTACGCGCATTATGAACGTCAGTTTAAGCGGCATTCCGCTGGGTGAGTGGCGCGATTTAACTGATGATGAGTTAATCGACCTCTTTAAGCTCATCGAAAATTCCTCTTCCGAGGCAAAACCTAAAGTGAAGGCCAAACCGAAAACAGCGGGCATCAAACGTCCAGTCGTTAAGATGGAAAAAACGGCGGAAAAAGGCGGTCGCCCGGCGTCCAACGGTAAGCGTTTTACCTCGCCGGGGCGTAAAAAGAAGGGGCGCTGATTAACGCCTCAGACTGATGAAAACGGCCCAAAAGTGCCCGGACAGTCCCCTCGCCCCTTCGGGAAAAGGGTTAGGGTGAGGGGAAAATTGTGTTCACACTGACGAGTGAAAATCTCAGGCGTTGATTGTGGATTAGCGCCTGCCGCGCGTCGACGTATTTGCTGACCAGCTAAATGACGCTTCAGGATCCGGTTTATAAGCCTGCTTTTTCTTCAACTGGCGGGCTTTTTTCGCTTCAGCCTCACGCTCAACCATTAATTTATCGATGTAATCTTTCTTAATGCTGTTGGTTTCGGAGTTGGTCAATACGCGACCATGCGCAATCCGCGCCCGATCCAGCAGTGTTTTAAGTTCACGCTGCTCGCGTTCAGTCATCTCTTTTTGGGTAATACGGGGGAGTGCCATGATGGTGCCCTCAGTGAGCCAGAGAGTTCAGTGTACGGGAATTCGTTTGCGAGCAGAACTGATAATATTCATTTTGCCTTCTCTTAACTATTTATCTCTTTCGATAATTAATTAGAGATGCAGATAAAAAAATTAAAGGCAATTATTCTCCGATAAAGACGCTGGTTAACAGAGTACAGGCTCGTTTATTGATGAGCATAGTGACAAGAAAATCAATACGGCCCGAAATATAGCTTCCAGGCCATACAGTATTTACTCAAACAAATTACTATGCAGTTTTTGCACCACCTGCTCGGCATCTTCGCCGGGCACCAGGAAGCACAGGTTATGGCTGGATGCGCCATAACAAATCATGCGAATGTTGAACGGTTCCAGTACGCCGAATACCTCTTTGCCAACGCCGCAGGCTTTTGACAGGTCATTGCCAATCAACGCGACCAGCGCCAGACCTTCTTCCACCTCCACCCGACACAGTGCGGAAAGCTCCATCAGCAGAGATTGCGTCAGCAACGTATCGCCAGTGGAGGTTGAACCGGTGGTATCAAGGGTTAATGCCACGCTCACTTCTGACGTGGTGATTAAGTCTACCGAAATATTATGCCGCGCGAGGATGCCGAAAACTTCCGCGAGGAAACCGCGAGAATGCAGCATATTCAGGCTGTGCAAAGTGAGTAGAGTCTGATTGCGACGAAGCGCCAGCGCGCGGAACAGCGGCGGATTTTCAGTTTTATTGCACACCAGCGTACCACCTGCGCGTGAGTCTTTGCTGGAGCCGACAAAGACCGGGATATCGCTGCGTACTGCGGGGAGCAACGTTGCTGGATGCAGTACTTTTGCACCAAAAGTTGCCATCTCTGCCGCTTCGGCAAACGCGATTTCATCAATGCGTTTTGCTGCGGAAACCACGCGTGGATCGGTGGTGTAGATGCCCGGGACGTCGGTCCAGATATCAACACGAGATGCGTGTAAAGCCTCCGCCAGCAAGGCTGCCGTATAATCGCTGCCTCCACGGCCAAGCGTCGTTGTACGACCTTTATTTTCGCTACCGATAAATCCCTGGGTGATCACTAAGCCGTCATTGAGGCGTGGGAGCAGCTGCAGCGCGGCCAGTTCCGCCAGCGCGGCTACATCTGGCTCTGCACGACCAAATCGGTCGTTGGTACGCATCACTTTACGTACATCAAACCACTGTGCCTGAACATCGCGTTCGCGCAGGATCTCAACAAACAGCAGGGTCGACATCAGCTCGCCGTGGCTGACCAGCTCATCTGTCAGCGCCGGAGACGTTGCCAGCGCCGCCGCTTCTGCCAGAACAGTAATGTTCTCCAGCAGACGTTCAATCTCTTCACGGATAACGTTCGGGTAACGCAGACGTTCCAGAATGGCAAACTGGATGTTGCGAATAGCGTCGAGTTTTTCGAATCGCTCGCCAGGTTCCAGCCCTTCCGCTAAAGCGACCAGCAGATTAGTGATACCAGCAGAAGCCGAGAGGACTACTAAACGCACGTTGGCATCAGAAAGCACAATATCAGCGCTGCGGTTCATGGCGTCAAAATCAGCTACGCTGGTACCGCCAAATTTGGAGACAACAATTTCAGACATAACTACCTCGTGTCAGGGGATCCATTTTCAGCCTTGGCACAAGGGAAGAGCGGAAGACGGGTGGGCGCAGAGCGATACTTCGCTACTATTTTCACCCAGAAGTGCTCCACCACTTGCGAAACGCCCGACTGCGAACGCTTCTGGTGACAACCCAGGGGATTCAGCCCCTGTAGCCGATGATGAACGTGGCCAGCCGTTCAATCACCTCGGCGATGCACCCCCTCAGGTGTTATCACAGGACTGGCTCCTCCAACACCGTTACTTGGGCAACGCGCCTCTTCTGGCCTGCGCTAGCGCAGGTAGTACATTTATAAATAAAGGGTGAGCGGGGCGGTTGTCAACGACGGGGTCATGCGGATTTTTCATCCACTCCTGGCGGTCAGTAGTTCAGCTAATAAATGCTTCACTGCGCTAAGGGTTTACACTCAACATTACGCTAACGGCACTAAAACCATCACATTTTTCTGTGACTGGCGCTACAATCTTCCAAAGTCACAATTCTCAAAATCAGAAGAGTATTGCTAATGAAAAACATCAATCCAACGCAGACCGCTGCCTGGCAGGCACTACAGAAACACTTCGATGAAATGAAAGACGTTACGATCGCCGATCTTTTTGCTAAAGACGGCGATCGTTTTTCTAAGTTCTCCGCAACATTCGACGATCAGATGCTGGTGGATTACTCCAAAAACCGCATCACCGAAGAGACGCTGGCGAAATTACAGGATCTGGCGAAAGAGTGCGATCTGGCGGGCGCGATTAAGTCGATGTTCTCTGGCGAGAAGATCAACCGCACTGAAAACCGCGCCGTGCTGCACGTAGCGCTGCGTAACCGTAGCAATACCCCGATTTTGGTTGATGGCAAAGACGTAATGCCGGAAGTCAACGCGGTGCTGGAGAAGATGAAAACCTTCTCAGAAGCGATTATTTCCGGTGAGTGGAAAGGTTATACCGGCAAAGCAATCACTGACGTAGTGAACATCGGGATCGGCGGTTCTGACCTCGGCCCATACATGGTGACCGAAGCACTGCGTCCGTACAAAAACCACCTGAACATGCACTTTGTTTCTAACGTCGATGGGACTCACATCGCTGAAGTGCTGAAAAAAGTAAACCCGGAAACCACGCTGTTCCTGGTAGCATCTAAAACCTTCACCACTCAGGAAACCATGACCAACGCCCATAGCGCGCGTGACTGGTTCCTGAAAGCGGCAGGTGATGAAAAACACGTTGCGAAACACTTCGCTGCGCTCTCCACCAATGCCAAAGCCGTTGGCGAGTTTGGTATTGATACTGCCAACATGTTCGAGTTCTGGGACTGGGTTGGCGGCCGTTACTCTTTGTGGTCAGCGATTGGCCTGTCGATTGTTCTCTCCATCGGCTTTGATAACTTCGTTGAACTGCTTTCTGGCGCACACGCGATGGACAAGCATTTCTCCACCACGCCTGCCGAGAAAAACCTGCCTGTACTGCTGGCGCTGATTGGCATCTGGTACAACAATTTCTTTGGTGCGGAAACTGAAGCGATTCTGCCGTATGACCAGTATATGCACCGTTTCGCGGCGTACTTCCAGCAGGGCAATATGGAGTCCAACGGTAAGTATGTTGACCGTAACGGTAACGTTGTGGATTACCAGACTGGCCCGATTATCTGGGGTGAACCAGGCACTAACGGTCAGCACGCGTTCTACCAGCTGATCCACCAGGGAACCAAAATGGTACCGTGCGATTTCATCGCCCCGGCTATCACCCATAACCCGCTCTCTGATCACCACCAGAAACTGCTGTCTAACTTCTTCGCCCAGACCGAAGCGCTGGCGTTTGGTAAATCCCGTGAAGTGGTTGAGCAGGAATATCGCGATCAGGGTAAAGATCCGGCAACGCTTGACTACGTGGTGCCGTTCAAAGTGTTCGAAGGTAACCGCCCGACCAACTCCATCCTGCTGCGCGAAATCACTCCGTTCAGCCTGGGGGCGTTGATTGCGCTGTATGAGCACAAAATCTTTACTCAGGGCGTGATCCTGAACATCTTCACCTTCGACCAGTGGGGCGTGGAGCTGGGTAAACAACTGGCAAACCGTATTCTGCCAGAGCTGAAAGATGATAAAGAAATCAGCAGCCACGATAGCTCGACCAATGGTCTGATTAACCGCTATAAAGCGTGGCGCGGTTAATCATCGTTCATGCCTGATGCCGCTATGTAGGCCGGATAAGGCGTTCACGCCGCATCCGGCAACCGATGCCTGATGCGACGCGGTCGCGTCTTATCAGGCCTACAGGTCGATGCCGATATGTACATCGTATTCGGCAATTAATACATAGCACGATTGATTAAATAACCTTAATAACAATGCCGACGTTATGTCGGCATTTTTTTATCAGATAAATCCCCTTGTCTGTGATTTAACGGAAATCATACCGTGAGGTTAATCCTAAAATAGATTTTTAATCGTTGTTTATTTCGGAAAATACGCAGATTAATTACTTTTATTTTTATTTTAAGTTTATGATTTTTATTGTTATTTAAATATAAGTTGAAACTTATATTTGATATTCATTCCAATTATCCTAAAACACCATCGCTAATTCCCCGCGCCGTAATTCGCATGCTTTAGTTGTGTATACTCGATCCCGCCCGAAATGTTTTTGGGTAAATCTCCATTCATTCAATGAAGGGAAATTGTTATGAAAAAAGTTCTGTATGGCATTTTTGCCATATCTGCGCTTGCGGCGACTTCTGCGTGGGCTGCACCTGTACAGGTGGGCGAAGCGGCAGGGGGGGGGGCAAACGCGGGTTTGGGGGGGGGGTGGAGTGCAGGT
>OBZT01000324.1_pt1 | contig 13324 bp, 16 predicted proteins | sample 1477011 | NCBI WGS metagenome assembly OBZT01 (sample SAMEA2580259, study PRJEB22360) | human gut metagenome | biome: human gut; feature: human-associated habitat; material: faeces | place: Denmark | collected 2008/2010
TTAAAAATATTCGTGTTTAACAAACGACCAGAGAATCTGGCTTCTCCCAAACCAAGGTATGCGAGAAGACCAGCTACATCCTTTCCACTCAAATTGGTAAGCGTATTGTCCAGCGGTTGTTTACCTGCCAGCGCATTAAGCATTGTCGTGGCAAAGTTCGGATCATTCCCCAGTGCCGCCGCCAGTTCGTTCAGTGTATCCAGTGCCGCAGGTGCAGAACCCACCATTGCTGCAATCGCTGATTTCACAAAAGCTGTAGTGGCAATCTGTGTATTGTTGACCGACTGTGCCGCAGTAGGTGCTGTTGGCGTTCCGGTGAGTGCCGGACTCGACAGCGGTGCTTTTAGTGCCAGCGCATTGTTAATGGTGGTACTGAATTTCGGGTCATTGTTAATGGCTGCGGCAATTTCTTTCAGTGTGTCCAGCGTGGCTGGCGCACCGTTAATCAGAGCAGTAATAGCGGCCTGAACAAACTCAGTGGTCGCAATCCGCGTGGTGTTATTTCCTGCTGCAGGCGTCGGCGCTTTTGGTTCTCCGGTAAATGTCGGATTATGTTTCTGCGCATACTGGGTATGAGGATCTTGTGCGGCAATGTGGTTTCTCATCTGGTCATCCACATACAGCTTTAATTCCAGGACTTCATCATCCACGTATTTACGGGTTGCCAGCACTACAGCAGGGTCGATTTTCAGGGTGATATTGTCCGTACTGCTGGTAATCAGCACCATGCGCACGGTCTGGGTGCGCCCGCTGCCTTCAGCCAGTTGCGGCTTATAGCTTTCCGGGCAGTTGCCCACGGCAATCAATGCCCCGGACTCATCAAACAGGCCCACTTCACGTATCCACCAACCGCCCTCGTTTTCAGGGATCACCTGTTCAGCAATAATCTGGCTGCTGTTCTGCGGGTCGATATAAAGCATATTCAGCGCAGCCCGGCGTTTCTCATTTACCAGTGCCGTCTGCTTTGCGTCCGGCGTTGGCAATACTCCGCCGCCATCGCCCACCGCCATATGGGTAATTTTTAGCGGCACACCGAGCGCGGCGGCGCTGGCAAGTTTCGCCGCGCCAATATCCGTCAGCAGGGTATAAAATTTTGTGCTCATGGATTCACTCTCATTGTGTCAATAACATGGACCGCCCCGCCTTCATGCGCGGTGCCACCGGAAATAATCGTTTCGTTGATATACGGATAGATCGTGATTTCTTCGCCAAGATAGCTGGCAACCCCCATCCAATGTGGGCCGCTGGTCTGCAGATTGATGGACATGCCGATCATGTGACGGCTACATGGTTTGGCATCACTTATCAGCCTCTCAAGTTCCAGATAGGTATCTTCAGTGATGCCCTGGTCCTGCACGCCGATATCCAGGCGAAACGTTCCCGGTGCTTCTCCGGTCTGCCACCATTCAATAATGCGGATCAGGAAGCCGAACGGCTCCACCACCCGCCGCACAGCACTGGTGGTTCCTTTATGCTGATGTATATAAAAAGCATCCTTCACCACCTGGCGTTTGACGCTTTCTGTCCAGCTCTCGTCCCAGCGATCCACAGAGAACGCCCAGGCGAGATAAGGCAGGAAACTGACTGGACAGGTTGCCGGATTCCACAAGTCACGCAGCGGCACCTGCAAATCAGAAATCCCACTGCACGCTTGTGCCAGTCGGCGCTCCAGTGGCGTTGAACCCGGTGGCAGCAGACTATTCATCAGTTCCCCCGTTGGTTACGCTCCACTGCGTACATGATGCCGCCTGCGTTTTGTTCAGGACCACATCCGCCAGCGGCGAAGCCAGTTCCACACGCTGCACACCTTCAACATGCAACGCGGCAAAGATGGCGCTACGGCGAATATCCCGACCAAGCCGCGTCTGACTGGCGATGTACTTCTGCAGGCTGGCTTTTGCCGCTGCCATTACCGGCTCTGCTTCTGGTCCCGGATAGAGAAAAATGGTGGCTTCCACGCGGTACGGGATGATTTCTGCACTGCGAACCGTCAGACGGTCAGCCACCGGGCGGACGTTCTCACTGTTCAGTGCTTTCTCCACCACATCCAGCAGGTCTTTTTCTGCTGTTCCGTCTCCTTCGCGGCTAAGGACAGTCAGCACCACCTCTGCAGGTGCCGGGCTGGTTGCACTGGCATCCGCCACCCGACCGTCGGCGCTTCGGGCATGAAATTCATAAGCTGCAGTTGGCCCCGCAACTGAAAGCCCTTCAAAGGCTGCAGGCACACGCAGGCGTAACGCTTCATCACTTTCCATCACAGCCGCAACGGGCGGCACAGCGTCATAATCAGCAGGTGTCACCGTCAGGCGTTTCACGTTGTAGTTGGCAGCGAGCTGGTCCAGATCGCTCCCTATGGCATAAGCCGCCATCACCGCCTGCGCGGCTTCGTTAATGCGCTGGCGCAGAAGCAACTCACGATAAGCGTTTTCCTGCAACAATTTGGTGACGGGTTCAGATTCCAGTTCCAGTGTGCGGCTCACTGCTTCCTGCTCATCTTTCGGATGAAGCGCCACAAATTCTGCCTTGCGTTCGGCAAGCAACGTCTCAAAGTCCGGCACATCCACAATCTGCGGCGCAGGTAACTGCGAAAGGTCAATCACTGCCATTCTCTGCTCCTGTTGATACGGAAAGGGAAACAGGCACACCGTTATTCCGCCGCCCGGTCAGCTCCACCACCATAGAACCGTCAAAGTTGCTGTTGATGGTGATGGAATCCAGCGTCAGCCGTGGCTCCCAGCGACTCAGCGCCACATACACTGCCGACATGACCTGCAGGCGTAATGCCGGATTTTGTGGCTGATCTATTAAAACCGACAGGAGGGAACCATATTCCCGGCGGGCAATGCGGCTACCCTGCGGTGTCAGCAGAATGTCCCGCACCGACTGGCGCAGATGATCAATATCAGTAATGACTTTGCCGCTGGTATTGTTCATCCCGCTATAAAGCGTCATACCGGGCCTCCGGTTGTATCGCCGCCTTTCAGGACGCCAGTATGCTGATGCGCATCAACCACAATCCCGTTAGAACTCATCGCACCGCCGCCCTGGGTAACGCCACCATTGATCACTACTTCGCTGTTAATTCGCGTGCGGTCAGCCTCCAGCACAAACTCACTGGTTTTCATGGTGATATTGTCAGCGGCCTCAATGACCATTGATTTGATGCCCCTTACATACCAGCGCCCGGTGGCGGGTTCGTATTCAAACCAGCTACCGTCAGGATGTTCTGTCACGCAGGCGTCCGCCGACGTCGACGGTGGTGCGAACTGATTCGAATAGACAGCGGGCAGCGCAAAGGCAGTCTCCAGATTACCGCCCAGACTCAGCAGCACCACCTGCTCACCTTCCGATGGTCGCCACCATGTGCGGGCATTACCGGCACGCAGCGTCAGCCAACTGATCCAGTTAGTTTCAAGGTCGCCCGTTTTCACCCGGCAAAGCCAGTTCTCCCGGTCCACTTCGGTGACTACACCAGTGCGGATCAGATTGGTGATAAGGCGCATGATTTCAGTCAGTTGTGCGTTCATAAGTTGATTTTATTTGTACTATTTGTATATTTATATCCACTTTCCTTGTGACATTAACTACACAAAAAATGACAACTAACACCAATACCCCAGAAGCAGCTGAGCAAGATAATATTGTCCCCATGGATGCAATGAATGATCCCATCAATCCCCCACCTACAAAGAAGGAGAGGGATGAATACAAAAAAAAACAGCAAGAAAGAATTGGCAAATACGTCGTTGGTGGAACAGATTTGGGTGGAAACACCATAAGTAAAATTTATTCACGTGGGGATGAATATGTCATTTATGAAGTAGCCAATCTTCCGCCTCATGAGTCTATGCTCGTGTTCATAGACTCAATCATTGAGGAGGATGACAGTAAGATTGATAGATATCATGCTTCAAAAGAGCACTTTGATGAGTTTATTTCACATTGCTACAAATACAACTGCTCTTCTATTTATAAAAAAAGAGCAGCAACAGTTATGTCAGCAACAATACTTGGAAAAAATGATATAAACAAAAATAACTTCGCCGCAATAAATAGAGACATTAAAAACGATTATGAAAACACAATGCTTGGAAGGAATTTATATCAATCAGGAGCCATAACTTTAGCATTGATATTCATCATCCTTGCATTGATAACATATTTGGCTAGAGATTCTAATTTCATAAAAGCTAATCACTTTATTCCAGTGGTGTTATACGCCGCTTCCTTTGCTTCCATCGGGGGGTTTATTTCTGTATCCCTAAAAATAAAAAGCCTCCATACAGACAGAGAACTAAAAAAGAAAACTTATTTCTTCTATGGTGCGGAGAGAATACTCCTTTCAATGATGGCTGGCGTACTTGTATACTTTATGCTCAAGGGGAATATTATCTTCGGGTTTATGAATAATAGTAGTGACATCTCATTCTCCATTTATGTGATTTGTGCGCTTTCTGGATTCAGTGAAACATTGATACCGAATACATTGAGAAACCTTGAAACCAAATCCGAAATTTAAACGCATTAATTAGAGTGGCAATTATGTCACTCTAATTTTTACTAGCTTCGAAGTGTTAATTTGTAACGACTCTAAATATCATATCTTGAATGAGCTTAATTACTTCAGCATTTATCCCTAACAGCCGTCTCTCTGCATAGTGTACTCGCGGACCATTACGACTGACGCGATCACGCAGGCCGTAGTGATGAACACGGGCAATGCGCTGTACCTTACCTTCAAACTGCACGCTGGCAGAATCGGCGCTGGCGGCAGTTTTCAGGTATTTTGTGGTGCGAAGCTTTGTAAACATCTGACGTTTGATGCGCCCCTTTTTACTGCGTGCTGTTACCCTTCGCGGTTCATAGCTGCTGCCATCAGGATTACGCTGCATCCTGATGTTCTGCTGCTGTGTCCGGCGAAGTTCCTGCGCCAGCTGGCGCATCATGCGGCTTCTCGTGGCTGGTTCCAGATTCGCCAGCAAGGCACTCAGCCAGTCGTCCACCTTCTGCAGTTCAGCCACGTTTCACCGTCCACATTTCTTCAGGTGCATCAGGTTCCGCTATAGCTTCAACGCTCGACACACTGCCGCCAGTGCTGACCAGCACACGCTCCGTCAGTTGCAGGTTCAGGCTGATATCACAGACATCGTTGCGCAGAATATCCACCTCAAAGGTGAATAGCTTTTCCCGTAACGCCGGGTTATTGATGGCATCGGGCTGGTTATCCCTCAGCCACAGCAAAACCGGGGCCATCAGCAGATTCTGGTCGCCGCTGAAATCCTCAATCACCGCGTTCAGTGTGTAACGGTACTCCCACGACATGGAGCTGGCCCCCGTGGCAACCAGCGAACCGTTATCCACAAACAGATGCAGTTTGTCCGGGTTATTGCGGACATAAGGCACCGCTTTATTGAGGGCGTGGCGCAGGGATTGTGGTTTGTTCACTGTTTCGCTCCTGACACGCAATAATCATGTCCACTTTGTCTGCACAGACCGCCCAGGCGGCCTCCGTTTCATCCAGCAACGCGTTCAGATCACCGTTAGTGCGCGGCGTTGCCTGATCCAGCCGACACGGCGTCACTCGCGGACAACCACTGACGGTAAGCCATACCTCCGGTGAGTGCCGGACGTTTCCGCAGCCGGATAATGTCAGCAGGCAAAGGAGTATCAGCCCAGCGGCGTAAATCCTCGTTCTCACGTTTCAGTTCCTCGATCCGGTGTTGTCGTTGTCTCAGCAGCGTGCTGGTCTGTTCTGCTTCGGCATAGAGCCGCACCTGCTCCCGGTTATTGGTTTCAGTCAGAATGGACAGGCTGATAAGCTGGCTGTTGCTCTTTGCCAGTGCCTGGCTTTTGCTCTGCAGCTCGTCTGCCTGCGTGCTGATGGTCTGGCTGGCATCAGCCAGCCGCCACGTCTGCCAGCCCAGCGCCGCCAGTAATAACGTCAGCACAACCAGCAGCAACCGGTTCATGCTGCTACCTGTTGCGCCATCTGATTACGGGTGATCCAGAAGGCAATAACGGTCAGTAGATAAAAGACCAGGGTAATAGCCCACCCCGTCCAGGCGAGACTTACAACAATCAGCAATCGCATCACCCAACTGGTAAATACGTTTTCTTTTCGGGTAATTGTCTTCAGCAAAGATGCCCTTAACTCCTGCCAGAGCGGGCCATTCTTAATTAACGCAGCCAGTGCTACCGGAATTACCGCCCATGTCAGCAAACAGGCTACCCAAACGCCGGACGCTGCCAGTACCGGAAAAATCCCCTGCGGATACACCATTGCTGCGATTAACAGCGCCATCCATAACATCAGAAACAGTCCGCTGATTAATTTCTTTTTCATTTCAGTTTGCTCCCTGTAAACACCAGGCCATCTCCCGCGCACGGCGGTTATCCAGCCCCTGATTAAACACACCTTTTACATAAACCCAGCGCGGCAACTGTCGGCACGCATCCGCCCAGCGCCGCTGATTGAGCAATTTCACCAGCGTGGAGCTGCAGGCATTGCCCGTTCCCACGTTGAAGGCAAATGACACCACCGCGTCATACACCTTCTGCGGTGGCTGTTGCTTCACACACCTTTCCAGTGACCGCTCCACACGCAGCACGTTGGAGATCAGTCCTTCCGCTGCCTGTCGTTCCGTAATGGTTTTGCCTGGAATGACGCCAGATGTATTACCAATGCCGTCGGTCCAGACACCCGCGCTGCACTGATACGGCTGCAGACGACAACCTTCGTAATCGGCAATCAGTTTCAGCCCCTCCACGGAGGTGTGAAGCTGCTGAAAACCCGGCAGCGTGGCAGCAATAGCCAGCACGGCCCCGACAAGGCAGCGTTTAACGATTGATGGATTCATAGTCCTCCCGCGAGATCTGCCCGTCGCGCAGAAGCTGGTAGGCTTTGTGTTTGTAGTACCAGTTGATAGCCAGCATCAGCACACCAATCATCAGGCCGCCCAGCGTTGAGGCATCCTTGATGGACAAATCGCCCAGCCAGGCCAGCACGACGGCGATGCAATACGTGATAAAGGCGCTGATTCGCTCAAGCGTCATAATTCAGTCCCATAGCTGGACGGTCTGCACGGTGGCGGTGGTCGGAATGTCCGGCAGCTCCACCTGCAGCCCGTGAGGTAAAAAGGGGCCGTATTCGGCAAGCCCCGGATTTGCCTTCAGTACCTGCTCCGTGACACCCTGCGTGCGCCCGTAATGACGCCAGCAAAGCGCGTCCACCGTGTCATACTGATGCGCACGCACTTTCATCAGATAAGCTCCACTGTGCAGTGCGGCGCATCCTGTACCCGGCTGATGGCCCAGCGGGCGTCACGCCACAAATCACCGCTGGCTTCTGCCAGTTCTTCGCCCCGCTTCACACCGGATGCCGTGGCGTCATAGTCCTGGTATCGTTCGTTGAGCATGGCGCGTGCCCAGCAGTAAACCGCGTTGAAATAGTGCTGAATGCGCTCACTTTTGCCGTCCAGCTGTTCCGCCGGAACCTCTGCCAGCGAGGCATATCCCAGCATCTGCTGACGTCTGCGAAACTCATACAGCTCTGCGTTGACCTCCGAAATTGCCGACAGGGCAACCTGCTTTAAACGCGGCTGCGTCACCGTGCCGTCAGTGCGCATCACGCTGCGAAACTCCGACAGGTCCACATCAGGCCAGAACGGCGTATTTCTGATGATTTCCGCCTGTTCCGGTGCCTGTTCTGGCGCAACAAACTTCATGCTGCTTTCTCCTGAAATAGAGGGCGGTGGACGGGATTTTGATGTGGCTATGCCTTTCGCCACCCCGTGCCGCCCGTGCGCGGGGGCACGTTCTGTCAGCGGCTGTCATTGCGCAGTCTGCGCTCCAGCTGCTGTTTGTCTTTTTTCACGCCACAGCGGGGATCGAGCTGTAACGCATGGTTGAGATGATTAAGGGCGGAAGCCGGATTGCTTTCACTCAGGACAGCGCCAATCGCTTTATGCAGACGCGCCCGTGACTGGTCCGGCATATCCAGACCGTCTGTCAGCTCCAGCGTCTGCAGCAACAGATCGGCATCAAAGCCGGTAGCGGCAAGCATTGCGCTCTGCGCTGCATCTGCCATTTCCTCTGCCAGCACGGTCTGCACGTTGCGGTTACCCAGAGGCATCACCCAGCCATGACGCAGGGCATGACGCCCGATCTCCAGCGCCCCGGCATAATCTCCGGCATCAATGCGCCACAGCATCACGTACATCAGCACGTCATCCTGTTGAGCGCCTCCGGCAGCCAGGACGCCCTCCGCCCAGGCGGCATATTTCGGCAGCAGCTCCACCTTTATTTCCGCTTTTTTCACCGTGGACTGAACGCCCTTGAGACGGCGGCGGTCTTCCGCCAGCTGCAGCAACATCAGGTCATAGCCCGACGCGTGGCGAACACTGCCGCCCTCACGGGCGGCCTGTTCAGCCTGAACGCGCAGGCGATGCTGCCGTGCGGGACTCAGGCTCATGGTTTACGCTCCGGCTTCTGCTGCGGCGGCGCTGAAATCACCAATCTGGATGTTTTCCACCAGTGCGGCGCAGCGGTAGTCCTCAACCACATAGGCTTCATTAACGGATTCAAAGTTTTCAATCCGGTCACGTTTCGGGTTGTCGATAACTGAACGGCGGCGGGTGTCTTCCTGCCAGTAGATGGACAAGTTATCCAGACGGGTGATCAGCAGTGCATTCGGCGGGAAGAACGGCGCACGCACGGCCTGCAGGCCACCCATGCGTTTCTGACTGATGATCATATCGGCAGCGAGTTTTTCACTGTTTTCCTGCTCTTTGTTGACCAGTGGGAAATACTTGTCAGACAACAGTTCACGACCGCAAATCACCACCAGATCGTCATCGTCCTGGTAGACCACGTCGATAAGCTCATTGACGGCATCCATCACCACGGCGTCCAGGTTGGCATATTCGCCACCTTTACCGACTTTCACCGCGCCCGGTGTGGTTTCACCGCCTGTGGTGGTGCTGCCCATGACGTGATCCGGTGCATCCTCACGGATTTTCTGCAGCCAGCCTTTGTTCACATCCTGCAGCAGCGGGTTTTCACTACGGTTGGAGGTTTTCGCACGCTTCACGCCGTTAAAGCCGATCATGATGCGGTCCAGTGCCTGACGTTTCACGATGGCGTCACGGATACGCACCTGGAAATCCTGAAATTTCGCCCACAGGTCCAGCTTCGCGTAGGTCAGCACCGTGTCAAAGTTGGTCTGTTCGCATTTGTATTCCACATCGACCATCAGCGTCGGATCGACAGGTTCACGCTCTTTCGCGGTGGTATCAGTGGTTCCGGCAATGGTGCTGCCAACACCCAACCCCAGCAGCTGACCGGACTGCTCAGTCACTGGCGTGACGTTAATCAGCGTCAGGAAAGCGGCGGACTGCTGGATCTGGTCTTCCAGCGTCTGCTGTACAGACGGCTCCACGGTGAACTTGCTGGACAGTTCTTCAACTGCCACACCGTTCAGACGCGCCAGCTGCTGCAGGTAAGCGTTAAAAGCAAAGCGGGTATTCTTCTTCATCGGGTTTTGTGCTCCATCAGCAATTGGTCAGAGTGTCAGCGGGGGCGTTACCGCCTGTTGCACGCTGGCGGTAGTCCTGGCGGCTGTCTTCATGACTCAGCTTGTCCACCAGTTCGTTAAAGGCGGTTTGCTGTGCCTGCAGGGCAGTCTCCAGCTCAGACAGGCGTTCTTCCTGCTCAGACAGGGATTTTTCGGTGCGTGCGCTCAGGTTTTGCTGCTCAGTGGCGACCAGCTCCACGGCCTTATGCACATCAGAGAACCGGGCGTCATCGGACTGCTCTTTTTTGGTAAACAGCGCCGTGACGCGGGCAAACAGGGACGGTTTGTCGTCCTGGATTTCTTCCAGTTCGATCACCGTTTCCTCTGCAGCGGTAAAGAGATTGGCAGGATTCTGCTTGCGGTTTGCCAGCGGGTTATGGGCTGCACTGGCGCTGAATGTCAGCATTTCCGTACCCAGACTGGCAGGGTCATCAGTGGCAGCCAGGCCGACCAGGTAGGCTTTGCCCGTATCAGCGAACTTCGGGCTGACTTCCATAGAGGTGAATAATTTCTGGCCTTTTTTCACCAGTTCCACCAGGGACTCCGTTGGCTCAACGTCGGCATACAGCGCCATCTTGCCTGCCAGCGGACCTTCCGTGATTTCTTCAGCAAACAGCGCCGTCACCTTGCCGTAGCGGTTAAAGGTGCTGTCCGGCAGATAAGACTTGATGTGCTCAAGGTTAATCAGCGCGGTATACACCGCCGGGTTGTAGCTGGCTGCCATCTGTTCCAGCCATTCACGCTGGATTTCGCGTCCGTCGGTGGTGGCACCTTCCACCCCGATGCGAAAACGCTTTGCTTTCACTGTCATGAGCCGTGCTCCGTTAGAAATAACTTACTGGAGCCTTATGGTTGCGGTGATGGGGGCAGTGAAACAATGCGCGGTATTTGTACCGACAACCACACAAACCGCAGGCGGGGAAAGCCTTCATTCAAGGCTGTAGGTTTGTGCCATGAACACCACACTGACACCCGCAGATCTCGATCCCCGTCGGCAGGCCATGCTGCTGTACTTTCAGGGATACCGCGTAGCCCGCATTGCTGAAATGCTGGGCGAGAAAGTTGCAACCGTTCACAGCTGGAAAAAACGCGACAAGTGGGGTGACTATGGGCCGCTGGATCAGATGCAGCTCACCACCGCCGCACGCTACTGCCAGCTCATTATGAAGGAGCACAAAGAAGGGAAAGATTTCAAAGAGATTGACCTGCTGGCGCGCCAGTCGGAGCGCCATGCGCGGATCGGCAAGTTTAACAATGGCGGCAACGAAGCCGACTTAAACCCTAACGTCGCCAACCGCAACAAAGGCCCGCGCCGTCAGCCGGAAAAGAACGTTTTCACCGATGAACAGATTGAGAAGCTGGAAGAAATCTTCCATTCCTCCATGTTCAACTACCAGCGCCACTGGTGGGAAGCCGGAAAAACCAACCGCATCCGCAACCTGCTGAAGTCACGCCAGATCGGCGCGACCTTCTATTTTGCCCGTGAAGCCCTGATTGACGCCCTGCTAACCGGGCGTAACCAGATTTTCCTTTCCGCCAGCAAGGCACAGGCCCACGTCTTTAAGCAGTACATCATCGACTTCGCCAAAGAAGTGGAGGTGGAGCTGAAAGGCGATCCGATGGTGCTTCCTAACGGGGCCACGCTGTACTTCCTCGGCACCAATGCCCGCACGGCCCAGAGTTACCACGGCAACCTGTATCTGGATGAATATTTCTGGATACCGAAATTCCAGGAGCTGCGCAAAGTGGCTTCCGGTATGGCTATTCACAAGAAATGGCGACAGACCTATTTTTCCACGCCATCCAGTCTGACACACAGTGCTTATCCGTTCTGGTCCGGTGCGCTGTTCAACCGTGGGCGCAACAGAGCCGATAAGGTGGACATCGACCTGTCCCACAGCAATCTGGCCCCCGGCCTGCTGTGCGCAGACGGGCAATACCGCCAGATAGTCACCGTGGAAGATGCGGTGCGCGGCGGCTGTAACCTGTTCGACCTTGACCAGTTGCGCATGGAGTACAGCCCTGACGAATACCAGAACTTGCTGATGTGCGAGTTCGTGGACGATCTCGCGTCCGTGTTCCCGCTCAGCGAATTGCAGGCGTGCATGGTAGACAGCTGGGAAGTCTGGACCGACTTTCATGCACTGGCCCTGCGCCCGTTTGGCTGGCGCGAAGTGTGGATCGGTTATGACCCGGCAAAAGGTACGCAGAACGGCGACAGCGCCGGATGCGTGGTGGTGGCACCGCCAGCCGTGCCAGGCGGTAAGTTCCGCATTCTTGAGCGTCACCAGTGGCGCGGAATGGACTTTCGCGCCCAGGCTGACGCCATCAAAAAACTGACCGAACAGTACAACGTGACCTATATCGGCATCGACTCAACCGGCGTTGGTCACGGGGTTTACGAGAACGTGAAAGCGTTTTTTCCTGCCGTCCGGGAGTTTGTCTACAACCCCAACGTTAAAAACGCCCTGGTACTCAAGGCCTACGACATTATCAGCCACCGCCGTCTTGAGTTTGACGCCGGGCACACCGACATTGCGCAGTCATTCATGGCAATCCGTCGCGCCACCACCGCCAGCGGCAACCGCCCGACCTATGAAGCCAGCCGCAGCGAAGAAGCCAGCCATGCCGATCTGGCCTGGGCAACAATGCACGCACTGTTTAACGAACCACTGCAGGGCGAGTCCGCCAATACCAGCAATATTGTGGAGATTTTTTGATGGGAAAGAGTAAGAAGAACCGCGCTGCGGCGACGAAACAGATCCAGCATAAAAACCAGACTTCAGCCGAAGCATTCAGCTTCGGTGATCCCGTTCCTGTTCTGGACCGCCGCGAACTGCTGGACTATGTGGAATGCGTACAGATGGACCGTTGGTATGAGCCACCAGTGAGTTTCGACGGCCTGGCGCGAACCTTCCGCGCCGCCGTACACCACAGCTCACCGATTGCAGTAAAGTGCAACATTCTGACCAGCACCTATATCCCTCACCCGTTGCTCAGCCAGCAGGCTTTTTCACGTTTTGTGCAGGACTATCTGGTATTTGGTAATGCCTACCTGGAGAAACGCACGAACCGCTTCGGTGAAGTTATCGCCCTTGAACCTGCCCTGGCAAAATACACCCGACGCGGATTAGACCTGGATACCTACTGGTTTGTGCAATACGGTATGGCAACCCAGCCGTATCAGTTCACGAAAGGCAGCATCTTTCATCTGATGGAACCGGATATTAATCAGGAGATCTACGGCCTGCCTGGCTATCTTTCTGCTATTCCATCCGCTCTGCTCAACGAGTCCGCCACGCTGTTCCGCCGGAAGTATTACATTAACGGCAGTCATGCAGGCTTCATCATGTACATGACCGATGCCGCGCAAAACCAGGAGGATGTGAACAACCTCCGCAACGCAATGAAAAGCGCCAAAGGACCGGGTAACTTCCGCAACCTGTTTATGTACTCGCCTAACGGCAAAAAGGATGGGCTTCAGATCATTCCTCTGTCAGAAGTCGCGGCGAAGGATGAGTTTCTGAATATCAAGAACGTGAGCCGGGACGACATGATGGCGGCGCACCGCGTACCGCCGCAAATGATGGGGATTATGCCTAGCAATGTCGGGGGGTTTGGGGATGTAGAGAAAGCTAGTAAGGTATTTGTGCGGAATGAGCTTTTACCTTTGCAAAAATTGATGCAAGCGCTTAATTGTTGGCTGGATGAAAATATAATTACATTTAATAAATATATTTTGTAGTTCCTGTT
>OBZT01000333.1_pt1 | contig 12844 bp, 10 predicted proteins | sample 1477011 | NCBI WGS metagenome assembly OBZT01 (sample SAMEA2580259, study PRJEB22360) | human gut metagenome | biome: human gut; feature: human-associated habitat; material: faeces | place: Denmark | collected 2008/2010
TTTTTTTCTAAATAAACAATCAAAAACCTTGAAAAAGAAGGAATAGCCTTGAATAATAAGAAACTTTAACTTATTTATAATTCATATCAGAAACAGAAATCTACACATGACGAAAATTGCCGAAGAAAAATGTACCTTTGCAGCATGGATAAATCAGCATCAATGAGAGAAACTCTAAAGACATATTTCGGATACGATAGTTTCCGTCCTCTACAAGAAGAAATCATCCACCACGTCCTGAACAAACAGGATACATTGGTATTAATGCCTACTGGTGGGGGAAAATCGATCTGCTACCAACTTCCCGCACTGCTGTGCGAAGGCACTGCCGTTGTCGTTTCTCCACTCATCTCATTGATGAAAGATCAGGTAGAAGCATTGCTGGCAAACGGCATCGCAGCCGGGGCACTGAACAGCAGTAATGACGAAACGGAAAACGCTAATCTGCGACGTGCCTGTATCGAGGGGCGACTGAAGCTGCTTTACATTTCACCCGAAAAACTTTTAGCAGAAAAGGATTATTTATTACGGGATATGAACATCTCTCTGTTTGCTATTGATGAAGCGCATTGTATTTCACAATGGGGACATGACTTCCGTCCGGAATACACACAAATGGGAGTGCTTCACCAGCAATTTCCGCAAATACCGATTATTGCCCTAACTGCCACTGCGGATAAAATCACACGCGAAGACATTGTACGACAATTGCATCTCAACCATCCCCGTGTCTTTATCTCATCCTTCGACCGCCCCAACATCAGTCTGACTGTAAAACGTGGTTTTCAAGCGAAAGAGAAGAACAAGGCTATCTTAGAATTTATTCACCGTCACGGGGGAGAAAGCGGGATTATTTATTGCATGAGCCGGAGTAAGACAGAAACCGTTGCACAGATGTTGCAAAAGCAGGGTATCTGCTGCGGTGTCTATCATGCCGGATTATCCACCCAACACCGGGACGAAACACAGAATGATTTTATCAACGACCGCATACAGGTGGTATGTGCCACCATTGCATTCGGAATGGGGATCGATAAATCAAATGTCCGCTGGGTCATACATTACAATCTACCCAAAAGCATAGAAAGCTTTTATCAGGAAATAGGCCGTGCCGGACGGGATGGACTGTCCAGCAGTACTGTCCTGTTTTATTCACTCGGAGATCTTATATTACTCACTAAATTTGCTTCGGAAAGCAATCAGCAGAGCATCAATCTGGAAAAGCTACAACGGATGCAGCAATATGCTGAAGCCGATATTTGCCGGAGAAGAATCCTGTTAAGCTATTTCGGAGAAACAACAACGGAGGATTGCGGTAATTGCGATGTTTGTAAAAATCCTCCTCAACGATTTGACGGTACGGTCATTGTGCAAAAGGCATTAAGCGCCATCGCACGTACAGAACAACAAATCAGCACAGGATTGCTGATTGACATTCTCCGTGGAAACTATTCTGCGGAAGTAACCGGAAAAGGGTATCAGGAACTTAAAACGTTCGGTGCCGGACGCGACATTCCTCCTCGTGACTGGCAAGACTATCTGCTTCAGATGTTGCAACTCGGCTACTTTGAAATAGCCTATAACGAAAACAACCATCTTAAAATTACTGCAAGCGGAAGTGATATTCTCTTCGGGAGAGCTAAGGCAACATTAGCAGTCATCCGGCACGAAGAAGTCGCCACTCAAAAAGGAAAAAAGAAAAAAGTGGTTGTTGCAAAGGTACTTCCTTTCGGCCTGGAAGGTGGAGAAAACGAGGATTTATTCGAAGCCTTACGCGGATTGAGGAAACAACTGGCCGATCAGGAGGCACTACCCGCCTACATCGTCTTGTCAGACAAAGTATTACACCTGCTTAGTATTTCCCGTCCTACCACTATAGAAGAATTCGGAGAAATCAGCGGTATCGGAGAATACAAGAAGAAAAAATACGGAAAAGACTTCGTTAATTTGATTAGGCAGTTTGTAGAATAATCATACGTCACTTGCACTGCTTAAGCTGTTCGTGCAAATCAGCCGGAGGCACTCCCAATGAAATGGCTTTCTCAAAGTCAGCTTTGGCAAGTCCTTTCTTTTTCTGTGCCAGATAGATATTCGCACGCAGCAGATAAGCATCAGCCGAGGCAGCATCCAACCGGATCGCTTCCTCCAAATCAACCAATGCCAGATCTTCATGCTTCATTTCACGTTCCACGTCGGCACGGGCAATATAAAGCGTCGCATCTTCAGGAGTAGCCGTAATCATCTTATTCAGAATTTCAAGAGATTCCCGAAATTTTCCTTCTTTCTGCTCCAGAGTAGCCAATCCCAGACGACCGCTATAACTCTGCGGATCCAGTTCCAGCAAACGATTATAATCGATTCTCGCAGCCGGATAATCCCGGCGGAGCACATAAATATAGGCACGCATCAACAAAGCTTCCTTGTTCTGCTTATCCTCATCAAGCACCTGACAATAATCGGTATAAGCACGGTCTTTTTTTCCCATTTCCATATAAATAGCGGCACGGTCGAGTAAAATAGGAACTGCCAAAGGAGCAAAATTCAGTGCAAAAGAATAAGACTCCAGCGCTTTATCAAACTCACCCAAGCGGCGCTGTACCAATCCCAGGTTAGAAAAAAGCAACGCATTTTTGGCGTTCTTCGGTTCCAGCTTCAAAGCCTGAAGCAAAAGTTCCTCTGCTTTGGGAAGACTGTCTTTCTCAATACATTCAATGGCTCTCTCGGACAATTGCTGATAAGTTTGTGCAAAGGCAACAGCCGGAAAACAAAAAAGCAAAGCTATAATTATTCTTACCATGGTTCAGGTCTTTTTTATAATGAATGAATTAATCCAATGGATATGCGTCAAAAGCAAACAGTTCGGTCGACAAATAACGCTCTCCCGTATCAGGTAACAACGCTACTATTTTTTTGTTCTTAAATTCCGGACGCAGTGACAGTTGACGGGCAGCATACACAGCTGCTCCCGAAGAAATTCCCGCCAGCAGACCTTCCGTCGACGCTAACTCACGTCCCGCACGAATCGCTTCATCATCGGGTACACCCATCACCTCATCTACCACAGAAGCATCATAAAGTTTGGGAATAAAATTTGCTCCGATACCCTGAATGCGATGCGGAGCCGCCTCTCCTCCTGCCAATACAGGAGACGACGCCGGTTCTACCGCCACAATATAAATATCCGGATTATGCTTCTTTAAAGCACGGGCTACACCGCAAACCGCTCCTCCGGTGCCCACTCCGGCCACAAAAACAGCCACTTCACCGTCTGTATCCCGCCAGATCTCTTCACCTGTCGTCCGCTCATGAACAGCCGCATTAGCCGGATTCTCAAATTGTTGTAAGATCACCGAACCGGGAATACTATCACGCAACTCCTGCGCCTTGGCAATAGAAGCTGCCATCCCTCCTAACCCGTCTGTCAATACAATCTGCGCACCCAGCGCTTTCAACAGATTCCGCCGTTCCAGGCTCATTGTTTCGGGCATGGTCAATATCAAATGATACCCTTTAATAGTGGCTACCATTGCCAACCCGACACCTGTATTTCCGCTTGTCGGCTCAATAATCGTCGCACCGGGTTTCAATAATCCCCGAACTTCAGCATCTTCAATCATCGAAAGAGCCACCCTGTCTTTTACACTTCCCGCCGGATTAAAAGCCTCCAGTTTGGCAATAATATTTTGTTCCAGACCGTACTTTCCGCTATAACCGGAAAGTTCCATCAAAGGGGTATTCCCCACTAAATCTGTTAGTTTCCTTGCAATCTTTGCCATCTTATTACTTTATTTTTGTCACAGACACGACAAAGATATGGAAAAAAAGGTATGTTTTATATCACTTCATGAGAAAGATAAGGAAAAGTATAGTAACTTTGTATCCGTTCAATCTTTTTAAGTTTACAGATATGAAAAAGAGAATCATACAATTTCTCACGACCTATTTTTTATTTGTTCTTTTATTCGTTCTTCAGAAACCAATCTTCATGGTTTACTACCATGACTTATATACCAATGTATCTTTAGGTGACTACTTCCGCGTCATGTGGCACGGATTGCCTCTGGATTTATCTCTCGCAGGCTACCTGACCGCTATCCCCGGCTTACTGCTCATCGCCTCCGCCTGGACCAATTCATCCATACTCCGCCGCATCCGGCAAGGATACTTCGGGGTAATCGCCTTTGTCATGGCCTGCATTTTTATCATCGACCTGGGATTATACGGCTTTTGGGGATTCCGTCTGGATGCCACCCCCGTTTTCTATTTCTTCTCTTCCCCCAAAGATGCTATGGCAAGCGTCAGCTTTTGGTTTGTACTATTGGGAATCTTATCAATGCTGATCTATGCAGCAATTTTATACTTCATTTTCTATTACGTCCTTATCCGGGAGAAAAAGGCCCTGAAAATACCTTATCGACGTCAGAATGTCTCGCTTGCGCTCCTTTTGCTGACAGCGGCACTCTTCATCCCTATCCGGGGCGGATTCAGCGTATCCACCATGAATTTGAGCAAGGTGTATTTCAGTCAGGACCAACGCATGAATCATGCAGCCATCAATCCGGCATTCAGCTTCATGTATTCCGCCACCCACCAGAATAATTTCGATAAGCAATATCGCTTCATGGACCCGAAAATAGCCGACGAATTATTTGCAGAGATGGTAGACAAACCTGTCGCAGCAACAGACAGCATCCCCCAATTATTGAATACACAACGTCCGAACATTATTTTTATTATCCTTGAGAGTTTCTCCACACACTTGATGGAAACTTTCGGAGGACAACCCAATGTGGCTGTCAATATGGATAAATTCGCTAAAGAAGGCGTATTATTCAGCAACTTCTACGGCAGCAGTTTCCGCACAGACCGCGGACTGGCATCCATCATCAGCGGATATCCCGGCCAGCCAAGCACCAGCATCATGAAATATCCCGAAAAGACGGACAAACTTCCTTCTATCCCGCGCAGCCTGAAAAATGCCGGATACAACCTGGAATATTACTATGGCGGAGATGCCGATTTCACAAATATGCGCTCTTATCTGGTATCTTCCGGCATCGAGAAGATTATTTCCGATAAAGATTTTCCTCTGTCCGAACGTACAGGAAAATGGGGAGCACAGGATCACGTCTTATTCCAACGCCTGATGAAAGACCTGAAAGAAGAAAAACAAGAAGAACCGTTCCTGAAACTCGTACAGACATCAAGCAGCCACGAACCATTCGAAGTCCCGTTCCACAGGCTGGATGATAAAATCCTCAATTCTTTTGCGTATGCAGATAGTTGCGTGGGAGATTTCGTGAAACAGTATCAAGAGACACCGCTATGGAAAAATACACTGTTTGTACTCGTTCCCGATCATCAGGGTGCATATCCGTATCCGATAGAAAATCCGCTGGACGGACAAACCATTCCGCTGATTTTAATCGGAGGTGCAATCAAACAACCTCTTGTGGTAGATACCTATGCTTCACAAATTGACATTGCCGCTACCTTGCTTGCCCAATTAGGATTGCCGCATGATGAATTTACTTTCAGCAAGAATATCATGAATCCGGCCTCTCCTCATTTTGCATACTTTACCCGCCCGAACTATTTCGGAATGATTACCGCTGATAACCAATTAGTGTACAATCTGGACGCAAATACTGTGCAACTGGACGAAGGTACCGCCAAAGAAGCCAATCTGGAAAAGGGAAAAGCGTTCCTGCAGAAGCTCTACGACGACCTGGCGAAACGCTAGGAAATGAGTCATATTGATTATTTATGAAGTAATATAAAACAATAAAGCCTGATGATACACACCGGAATTGTCCAATATCTTTCGGAGATAGATACAAATATCTTCCTGTATTTCAATGGTATACATTCCCCTTTCTGGGATTATTTCATGAGTTCTTTCACGGGTAAATTCATCTGGATTCCCATGTATGCCACTATATTGTATATTTTATTAAAAAACTTCCACTGGAAAGTAGTAATGTGCTACGTGGCTGCCATTGCACTGACTATCACCTTTGCCGACCAGATGTGCAGCAGCATCATTCGTCCGGTAGTAGCACGTCTGCGTCCCGCCAATCCGGAGAACCCGATTGTAGATCTAGTATATATCGTAAATGGTTACCGCGGAGGAAGCTACGGTTTCCCATCGTGCCATGCCGCCAATTCATTAGGCCTTGCCATGTTTGTCATATTCCTGTTCCGTAAACGTTGGCTAAGCATTTTCATCCTGACCTGGGCAATACTCAACTGCTACACACGTATATATCTGGGTGTACATTATCCCGGTGATTTACTCGTAGGAGGTATTATCGGAGGATTCGGCGGTTGGTTGTTCTGCACCATCGCCCACAAAGCAGCCATCTATCTGGAACCTTCCACCCGCACGAAGAGAAAAGAAATAAAGCAATGGTCAGTCACTATTTATGTAGGATTACTGACCATACTCGGTATCGTTCTATACTCCACTATTAAAAGTTGGTAGAACACAACATATTTCGAACTAAAAAGTAAAAGCCTGACATCGTTATCCGATGCCAGGCTTTTACTTTTTTACCCGGGTTTATCAAGCTTTCCTGATATAATTAACAATCCACTGTCCTACTTCTTTTGTTCCGTACTTAGCACCGTCAGCCACCTGGATTTCCGGCGTACGTACATTCTCATCCAAAGAAGCATCTACGGCTTTACGAATCAATGCCCCCTCTTCTTTAAGGTCGAAATACTCGAACAACATAGCTACAGAAAGAATCTGTGCCAACGGATTAGCAATGTTCAATCCCTTAGCCTGCGGCCATGAACCGTGAATCGGTTCAAATACCGGAGTACTTTCACCGGTAGAAGCAGAAGGAAGCAAGCCCATAGAGCCACTGATTACAGAACCTTCGTCAGTCAGGATATCACCGAATGTATTTTCCGTTACCATCACATCGAAGAAAGCAGGTTCCTGAATCATCTTCATTGCAGCATTATCCACAAACATATAATCAGTTGTCACTTCCGGATAGTTCGGAGCCATTTCCTGTGCAATCTGACGCCACAGACGGGAAGAAGCCAACACATTTGCCTTATCTACCACAGTCAGATGTTTTCTGCGCTTCATCGCATATTCGAAAGCCACCTTCAAAATACGTTCGATTTCCGGACGAGTATAATAGTTTGTATCATACGCCTTATCATTATCCTGATATTTTTCACCGAAATACATACCTCCGGTCAGCTCACGGATACAGATAAAATCTGCATTTTCTACCAACTCCGCACGCAACGGAGATTTGTGGATCAGGCATTTGAATGTCTGTACCGGACGGATATTAGCGAAAAGACCCAGTTTCTTACGCATAGCCAGCAAACCTTGTTCCGGACGTACCTTGGCAGTAGGATCATTGTCAAACTTCGGATCACCTACGGCAGAGAACAAAACAGCATCCGCCTCTTTACAAACCTGATAAGTTGCTTCCGGAAACGGATCGCCTACTTTATCAATCGCATCAGCTCCACAGATCGCATATTCGTAACTTACTTTGTGACCAAACTTCTCGCAAACGGCACTCATCACATCTACACCTTGCACAGAGATCTCCGGTCCGATGCCGTCGCCTGCTAATACAGCAATTTTAAAATCCATAATCGTTTATTCTTCTATTTATATATTCTTATAAAAAACATTCTTCGGGCAAGTTGTTTCTCACTTGCTCTTCTCATATTCATCTTCGATGAGGTTCAACATCTTCATAGTAGCCTTGATGGCAGCCTCTGTCTGGTCGGCATCGAGTCCGCGGGTACGGAACACCTGCTCATCATAACTCCACGTGATAACTGTCTGCACAAATGCATCCGTACGTCCACCGGGAGGGATGGTTACCGCATAATTGGTCAACATCGGGAATTTACGTCCTAATGTCACCTTATATATCTTACGCAGCGCACGAACAAAAGCATCATACTGACCATCGCCGCCTGAACTCTCTTCGTACTCTTTTCCGTTGATTTCTATCTTCAACGTTGCCATCGGTTTCAGCCCATGAGCCAGATTCACAAAATAGCTCTTCAGTTTAACCTTCTCACCCACTGCTCCATGTTTCAACACATCCGAAACAATGTATGGCAAATCTTCCTGTGTAACCAATTCTTTCTTGTCGCCCAACTCGATGATGCGTTCCGTTACCTTGCGCATAGCATCTTCGTCCAGCTCCAATCCGAGATCTTCGAGGTTCTTACGGATATTTGCTTTACCGCTTGTCTTACCCAATGCATATTCGCGCTTGCGGCCAAAACGTTCGGGAAGCAAATCATTGCAGTAGAGATTATTCTTATTATCTCCGTCGGCATGCACTCCGGCCACTTGCGTAAAGACATTCTCACCTACAATCGGTTTATTGGCAGGTATCACAATTCCCGAATAAGACTCCACTACCCGGCTGACATCATTCAAACGGCTTTCGTCGATATTGGTCACCGCATTGAAATGGTCTTTCAGGATAGCCTGCACACTTGCGAGAGGAGCATTTCCTGCCCGTTCGCCCAGTCCGTTGATGGTTGTATGCAATCCTTTGACACCGCTTAATACCGCGGCAAGGACATTACTCACAGCCAAATCATAATCATTGTGCGCATGGAAATCGAGATGAGTATTCGGATAACGTTTCTTCATCTTCCGCATATACTCTATCACTTGCAAAGGATTCAAGATACCCAACGTATCAGGCAACATAAAACGCTTGACACTCGTCTCTTTCAATCCATCCATCAACTGAAATACATATTCGGGAGAATCTTTGATACCGTTGCTCCAATCTTCCAGATAAACATTGACGGTTATATCCTGTTCGTCGGCATAATGCACCACACTTATGATATCCGCCAGATGTTCTTCCGGTGTCTTTTTCAGTTGTTGCGTACAATGCTTCAGTGAACCTTTACAAAGAAGATTAATCACACGGCATCCGGTACGCTGAATCCAATCGACAGAAGTATGCCCGTCGACAAAGCCGAGCACTTCCACTTTATGGAGCAGACTACGACGGGCCGCCCAGTCGCAAATCATCTTCACGGCTTCAAACTCACCGTCCGACACACGCGCCGAAGCAACCTCCACCCGGTCTACCTTTAAATCTTCTAACAGTAAACGGGCGATCATTAGTTTCTCATGAGGCACGAAAGATACTCCGCTGGTTTGTTCACCATCACGGAGCGTTGTGTCCATGATTTCTATTTTCACGCCTTCTTTTCCCATTCTTCTATTTTATCTTTATTGCTCAACAAGAAATCGATATCGTCCAATCCGTTCATCAAACAAAGTTTCTTGTAAGCATTGATTTCGAAATGTTCACTTTTACCTGTCGCCTTGTTGGTGATGGTCTGTTCGGGAAGGTTCACTTCCACTTCCATCTTCGGGTCCGCTTCTATCGAATCGAACAACTCCTGCAGAAATTCCTCGGTAACAACCACCGGCAGCACAAAGTTGTTCAACTCATTATTCTTATGAATATCGGCAAAGAAACTGGATACCACCACGCGGAAACCATATCCTGCAATAGCCCAGGCAGCGTGTTCACGGCTGGAACCCGAACCGAAGTTTTTTCCTGCCACCAATATCTGTCCGCTATAAGTAGGATTGTTCAACACAAAATCCTTGTTCAGGGAACCGTCAGCATTATAACGCCAGTCACGGAAAAGATTATCACCAAAGAATTTTTCTTCACGAGTGGTTGCTTTCAGGAAACGTGCCGGAATAATCTGGTCGGTATCTACGTTTTCTAAAGGAAGAGGTACACAAGTACTTGTTATTATATTAAATTTTGTCTTAGCCATCGTCTTATTTACAATTTAATGATTTACGAATTACGGTTGAATTACATCAGCTCTCTCGGATCGGTAATCACACCTGTCACCGCAGCAGCGGCAGCTACCAGCGGACTAGCCAGCAAAGTGCGTGCACCGGGTCCCTGACGTCCTTCGAAATTACGGTTACTGGTAGATACCGAATACTTTCCGGCAGGAATCTTATCATCGTTCATTGCCAGACAAGCAGAACATCCCGGCTGACGGATAGCAAATCCGGCTTCCGTCAATATCTTGTCGATTCCTTCCTTACGGATCTGTGCGTCTACCATCCATGAACCCGGAACCAGCCATGCAATTACATTCTCCGCTTTCTTACGACCTTTCACGATGGAAGCAAATGCACGGAAATCTTCAATACGACCGTTTGTACAAGCACCAAGGAATACATAATCAATCTTCTTACCCAACAAAGATTCACCCGGTTGGAATCCCATATACTCCATTGATTTCCTGAACGAAACCTGTGCAGCTTCACTCATTCCTTCCATAGTAGGAATATGCTGTGTGATTCCCATACCCATACCCGGATTCGTTCCGTAGGTAATCATCGGTTCAATATCAGCCGCTTCGAAACGGACTTCTTTATCAAACACGGCATCATCATCACTCTTCAATGTCTTCCAATAAGCCAAAGCCTTGTCCCATGCTTCGCCTTGCGGAGCACTTTCACGTCCTTTGATATATTCAAAAGTCACTTCATCCGGAGCAACCATACCACCACGCGCACCCATTTCAATAGAAAGGTTGCAAAGGGTAAGACGTCCCTCCATTGTCAGATTGCGGATAGCCGAACCTGCATATTCCACGAAGTAACCTGTAGCACCACTGGTAGTCATCTTAGACATCATATACAGAGCCACATCCTTTGCAGTCACCCCTTTACCCAGTTCACCGTCTACAGTGATACGCATTGTTTTCGGTCTCGACTGGAGAATACATTGTGAAGCCAGCACCATTTCCACCTCGCTCGTTCCGATACCGAAAGCAATCGCTCCCATTGCACCGTGAGTAGAAGTGTGAGAGTCACCGCAAACAATCGTCATTCCCGGCAAGGTCAAACCACGTTCGGGACCTACCACATGGATAATACCATTCTTCGGATGCATCATGCCGTAGTGTGTCAGACCAAAATCCTTCGCATTCTGCGTCAACGTGTCCACCTGCGTTTTAGAAATCGGATCTTCAATCTCCTTATCCTGATCGTGTGTCGGTGTATTATGGTCGGGCATACAAAATACCTTTTCAGGACGCAATACTCCGATTCCACGTTCACGCAATCCCGCAAAAGCCTGCGGACTAGTCACTTCGTGACAATATAACCGATCAATATAAAGCTGTGTAGGGCCATCTTCCACAGTAGTCACCACGTGGGCATCCCATATCTTATCAAATAATGTATTCATCTGTTTATTTACTATTTTACTAATTACTATTTACTCTTTCAATCAATCTCTGTAATACCAAACCGACTGTCAATCTCTTTTTTACGATTTGAATTTGTTAATACAGTCGATGTAGGCTTCTACCGAAGCAGCAATAATATCTGTATTGGCACCAAAACCATAATAAATCTGGTTATCGTATTCTACCTGCATGTGCACTTTACCTACATCATCACTTCCCTTACTGATAGCCTGAATAGTAAACTCTTTCAGAGTCATGTGGCGTTCTACAATCTTTTTCAATGCTTTGATGGCAGCATCTACCGGACCATTACCACTGGCACAAGCTTCAAACTTCTCACCGGCAATATTCAATCCCAAACTAGCTACCGAACGAACACCGACACCACTCGTCACCTGCAAGTAATCCAGTTTGATACGATGGTTCTGGCTACGGTCTGCACCTGCCAATACTAAAATATCATCATCATTAATATCTTTCTTCTTATCAGCCAACTTCAGGAACTCATCATATACCTTATCCAGTTTTTCCTGATCCAGATTCACTCCCAATATAGAAAGACGATTTTTCAATGCAGCACGTCCGCTGCGGGCAGTCAATACGATAGAGTTATCATCAATACCCACATCATGCGGATCGATAATCTCATACGTCTGTACATTTTTCAATACGCCATCCTGATGGATACCTGAAGAGTGTGCGAAAGCGTTACGTCCAACGATTGCTTTATTGGGTTGTACCGGCATATTCATCAGGCTGGATACCATACGGCTGGTCGGATAAATCTTCTGCGTATTGATATTGGTTTGAATATCTATTTCATGATGGCTCTTAATAATCATGGCAATTTCTTCGAGAGCAGTATTTCCTGCACGTTCGCCAATACCGTTGATGGTAACTTCCACCTGACGCGCACCGTTCAAGACACCGGCTATCGTATTGGCAGTAGCCATACCCAAGTCATTGTGACAGTGAGTAGAAAGTATGGCATTATCAATGCCGTCTACATGGTCAACCAAGTATTTTATCTTGGCGCCATATTCTGAAGGCAAGCAGTAACCTGTTGTATCAGGGATATTCACTACGGTAGCTCCCGCTTTGATAACAGCTTCTACCACACGTGCCAGATATTCGTTATCCGTACGGCCTGCGTCTTCTGCATAAAATTCCACATCGTCTACAAAACGGCGGGCGTATTTCACAGCAGCTACTGCACGTTCGATAATCTCTTCACGATTCGAATTGAATTTATATTTAATGTGCGAATCAGAAGTACCGATACCGGTGTGAATACGTTTATGTTTAGCAAATTTCAGTGCATCTACGGCTACATCAATATCTTTTTGAACTGCGCGGGTCAAAGCACAGATAGTAGGCCAAGTCACCGCTTTTGAAATCTCAATTACTGAATTAAAATCCCCCGGGCTCGAAATGGGGAATCCGGCTTCAATCACGTCTACTCCCAACGCTTCCAATGCCTTTGCTACCTGAATCTTTTCTACTGTATTCAACTGGCATCCCGGAACCTGTTCACCATCTCTAAGAGTGGTATCAAAAATAAATAACCTATTGTCCATATTCTTATGTATATTAT
>OBZT01000334.1_pt1 | contig 12844 bp, 8 predicted proteins | sample 1477011 | NCBI WGS metagenome assembly OBZT01 (sample SAMEA2580259, study PRJEB22360) | human gut metagenome | biome: human gut; feature: human-associated habitat; material: faeces | place: Denmark | collected 2008/2010
TACTTTCGCCATACACAATTAAAAATAGAACATTAAAATAAAAAAACAGACCTTGACAATAAAGAATTGTTAGTCGAACTTTGCAAAGTTTTATTAAATACGCAATAAAAACAAAAAGCAAAATGAGAAACTTACGAAAACTATTTTATGTAGCTTGCGCGGTATTTTTCTTTACATCATGCGAAGAGACTTACAATGACAAGCTATTTTGGCCGGGAGAAATTAGTCAGGAATATGGCTCGTATATTAAACCATATACGCTAGACCTAACCTACAGTGGAGAAAAACTCGTTGGAAAAACTGTCAGTTTCAAGACAGGAGATAGTGAAACGGGAACACTGACACTGAATGATGTGATTCCCGGAGAAAAGGAAACTCCTATCAGTCATATCCAACTGTATGAGAATGAAGAGAAAGGGTATTACACTTTCAGCGGAACAAATATCACGATGGGAGGAGCTACGGTGAAATACAGCGGTAGCATTACTCCGAAAACGATGAAGCTGGATTTGAATGTGGTAATGGCTGATCCCCAAAAGCTGGTTAACAAATACGACTTCGCTCTTTATGAAATGGTTCAGGATCTTACGAATGAATTTCATCCTGTACAGTACAAAGGTGCCTGTTATTTCGATATGAAACCTAAAGAAGGGATAGGAACTGACGAAGCTTCATTAATGTATCTCTTAGGTAACCTTGCCCCGGGTATTCTTCAGACGCTCATACCTCAATTAATAAAAGATATCAAACTGGAAAAGGATGGTACTATTACAGCATATTACTCTTCAGATCCAATAAATGAAGAGTTACTGTTCTTACCTTTGAATGGTGATGAAGCAGAAGTTGTTCAACAAATTCAAACCGTTATAGAAAACCGTACTTATGAGAAATCTCCTAACGGACTAGCTTATTGGGGACAAGCCAATAACAAGTTAATATTAAAACTAAATATTCCCGCAATCATTACAGAAATCACTAAGAATAGCCAGCAACAGATAGATGGCGAACTTATCAACGGGATTACTGAAGCCATTTTCAAAACGGACCCCATTCGCCTCAAAAGTCTGCTTTCCACTCTTAATGCAATTGTGAATAATGATATATTAGGCTACTTGGTAATGGTGGACGATGCCTCTTTTACCGCTTTATTCAATTGCATCAAAAATGGTATTCCCATGAATATAACCCATACCAAAGATGGACATACCTATCTATACCTGGACTATCAGACATTAACTCCTGTCATCAACATACTATCCGGAATTAAAGTCGATTTAGGAGGACTTTCATTGGATTTGGCTATGATTGCTGAACAATGGAAACTCATGCAATTATTCAATTTAGGATTGGACTTAGTTCCATCGACCAAATAATTACCAATCACTATAAAAGAGAATGATAATGAAAAAGATTTCACTTATAATATCGCTTATATTCACGAGTGTAACAGGAATACTGACTTCTTGTAGTGAAGATTATCCAGGCCCCGATCCTGTAGACGTAACGGCCAATTATTCCAATAAATTTTCGAATCCGAATCCTACCTTGACTTTGGTATACAACGGCGAAAATATGACTGGGAAATCGGTGGATTTCAGCACAGTAAAGGGTGAGACAGCTAATCTTACTTTTTATGATATTCTTCCGGGAGAAAAGGCATTAAAGCTGACTCATATACCTCTCACAGGAGATGCAGAGGGATACTCTTTTCAAGGCAAAGGCATCGGTACTACTACCCAAAGCACCTTTAATTATGATGGACGCGTAGTGAAAGGCAGACTTATATTAAATCTGGCTGACGTAACGATGGCAAATGCTAATTTATGGGCTAAAAACTATCGTTTCGCAGATGTAGAGCATGGAATAGGAAAGGTTATTGCAGATGAGGGAGATGGATATCAATGGGAGGAAAAAGATGACAAAATGACTTCATGTGCCATTTACTTCAGATTTCCGGAAACAGAAGAAGCCACAGAAACCAGCTACAACGGTCAAAACATGGGAAGTGTTCTGCAGGGATTATTAGGATACTTGTTGCCTTGCGTCCTGAAAGATATAACATTGGAACCGGATGGAAATATCATTGCCAATTATTCGGGAGATGCTTTTAACGAGGAAAACAAGGATTTATTTATCGGTAATGTCCTGACTGCCTTTTTAAATATGGATATAGAGGATCAGGATATGATTACGGATGCCATTAAAGATTATCAATATACGACTTCTCCCAAAGGATTGGCATACTGGTTTCAAAGGGATGGCAAGATTGTTATAAAGCTCGATCTGCCGGCAATTATTTCACAGGTTGCTTCCGGCAGTGGAAAAGTGATCGACAAAAACATCATAAGCTCCATCTCGGATGCCATCTTCAGCATGGATGCCTTAAAACTTAAGAGTCTTCTGAAAACAGTAAACGGTCAATTGCAAAATGAGATTCTAGGTTTTATCGTTAGCATGAACGATCAATCTTTTGCAACGTTCTTTGATTGGTTATCAAACGGAATACCTATGCACATCAAGATACAAAATGGTCACTCATACATTTACCTTGATAAAGAAGGAATAGCTCCGATATTAAAGCTTCTTGGAGATTTTCATCCCATAGTATTAAAAATGCTGCCAAGTTTATTACCACCAGAAATGGCCGGACTTGCCGGATTTCTCGAACCGCTAATAGATATGCTATTCATCACTTGGCCGGAATGTGCATTGCAAGTTCAAAGTTTTGACTTGGGACTCGATCTCGTACCTCAAAATTAATATACTATTAAAGAATAAGAACAATGAAGAAATTATATACTCTGATAATCCTTTTATCCCTTACCGGTTTCGGAAGCAGCTTTGCCCAAACCTTGAAAGGACATATATACGACGCCAGAACCAATGAGCCATTGGTAGGCGCAGCCGTCACATACAAACTCCATGGCAATCAGGGAGCAGTGTCCAACATCAATGGAGAATATGAAATCAAACTGCCCGAGGGAGGAGTCGATCTTGTATTCAGTTATGTAGGCTATGAAGATGTATTGATGCCAATTGTTATCAATAAGCGTGAAGTCATCACGAAAGACGTTTATATGAAAGAAAGCACAAAGCTACTGGAAGAAGTAGTGGTTAGTGCCGGACGCTTTGAACAGAAGTTGAGTGACGTTACTGTTTCCATGGATGTGGTGAAAGCCGGAGATATTGCCCGTCAGGCACCGACAGATATTTCTTCCACACTCCGTACATTGCCCGGTGTAGACATTGTAGACAAACAGCCCTCTATGCGCGGTGGCAGCGGATGGACTTACGGTGTAGGTGCACGCAGCCAGATTCTGATAGATGGCATGAGTACCCTGAATCCAAAAACCGGTGAAATCAATTGGAACACCATACCTTTGGAAAATGTAGAACAGGTGGAAGTTATTAAAGGAGCTTCTTCCGTGTTGTACGGGTCATCAGCCTTGAACGGCATTATCAACATCCGTACTGCACGTCCGGGACTGACTCCGAAAACACGTTTCAGTGCTTATGTGGGAGTATATGGTGATGCGGAAAACGACGAATACCAATGGAGCGACAAGAGTTTCTGGAAAGATGATAAATATTCTGTTAAACCAATCTTGCGCGGAAGTCTTCTTAGCGGTATACGAAATCCTATTTACGAAGGATTCGACCTCTCCCACTCCCGTCGTATCGGCAATTTCGATGTCAGCGGAGGAATCAATCTTTTCACTGACGAAGGATACCGCCAACAGGGATACAACAAACGTTTCCGTATGGGAGGGAGCCTCACTTATCATCAGCCCGATATGGGAATGAAACTGTTGAACTATGGTTTCAATGTCGATTTCCTTTCCAATCAATATGGTGACTTCTTTATCTGGCGTTCACCAACGGAAGTGTACAAACCGTCTCCTTTCACCAACATGGGACGTGAAGAGAATAATTTCCATATCGATCCGTTCATCAACTATGTGAATCCGGAAAACGGTACGTCACATAAGATTAAAGGACGTTTCTATTACAGTGCCGATAATATCGTACGCCCTACCCAAGGAACTTCCATCACTGATATTCTGGGAAATATGGGAACTGATGCCAAAACGATACAGAATATAGCCGGTGGCGATTACAGTTCACTTTATCCTGCATTGGTAGGTATAGGTTCCGGACTTGTCAACGGCAATCTGGAAGATGCCATGAACGGAGTGTTCACCTCATTAGGCAATATTTTCCCGAATGCGACGACTGCCGATTATTGCGATCTGATCTCTTGGGTAATGGACAACGGAGTGCCGAGTGACTTAGGGGGACTTGCGAACGGACAGTTACCGAGTGATCTGATTCCGTGGTTATCAAATGTTATCAATCCGTCACGAAACACTCCAAAAACACAGACTGATAAGAACTTCGATTACTACCTCGACTACCAGTTCAATAAGAAATGGGAAGGCGGTGCACAAATCACTACCGGAGTAACCCTGGAACATATCCGCTATGACTCCGCTGTAATGGATGAGGTATACAAAAGTGATAATGTAGCTGCTTTCTTCCAATACGATCAGCGCTTCTGGGATCGTTTGAGTGTATCTGCCGGTGTACGTGCCGAATATTATCGGGTGAATAATCATCACCGTGAAGCCGAAACTAAAATCTTCGGAACCAAAGTTCCGTTCCGTCCGGTCTTCCGTGCAGGGTTAAATTATCAGTTGGCTGATTACAGTTTTATCCGTGCCAGCTTCGGACAGGGTTACCGTAATCCGTCTATCAATGAAAAATACCTGCGCAAGGATATTGGTGGAGTTGGCGTTTATCCTAATCTGGACATCAAACCGGAGAAAGGATTTAATGCGGAATTAGGAATTAAGCAAGGATATAAAGTTGGTAATTTCCAGGGTTTTGTGGATGTTGCAGGATTCTATACACAATATAAAGACATGGTTGAATTCCAGTTCGGGCTGTTCAACAATGCCAATTACACGATGATTAATAGCATAGGCGATGCATTCCAGATGCTGACAGATGGCAAAGGGTTCGGTATCGGAGCCCAGTTCCACAATGTATCGAAAGCCCAGATTTACGGAGTAGAAATCTCAACGAACGGCGTGTATAATTTCAATAAGAACACGAAGTTGTTCTATAACTTGGGATATGTATACACGGAGCCACGCGATGCAGACTATCAGGAACGTAATGCAGTAGAGGGGCTTTATACCGATCCTCTTCAGATGAAAGAGAAATCGAACACAGGTAAGTACCTTAAATATCGCCCGAAGCACAGTTTTAAAGCTACGGTAGATTTCCAGTGGAAACGTATCAATGTCGGTGCCAATGTAGCATGGAAGAGCAAAATTCTGGCAGTTGACTATCTGATGTTGGACGAACGCGAGAAACAGCAGAAAGACCTGATGGATTATGTACGTGGCATCCTTTTCGGTTACTCAAAAGGAGAGACACTGGCTACTTACTGGAAAAAACATAATACGGACTATGCCACTGTTGACGTGCGCTTCGGAGTAAAAGCCACAAAAGAAGTAGCTTTCCAGTTTATGGTGAACAACCTGTTGAATAAAGAATACAGCTACCGCCCAATGGCAGTTGCCGCTCCACGTACTTTCGTACTGAAAATGGACGTCACTTTCTAACTAACTTTCAAGATTCACAATTACTTAAGAAACGGCTGCTCAATGCAGCCGTTTTCTTTTTTCTCCTCATCTGTCATCATTTATCTATATATTGCGTATCTTTACCCCCCGAAAACGAGAAGAAATAACCGATAAAATGAAAAAACAAATCCTACTTATTGCCATCCTGTTTTGTACGGCCTTTGCACAGGCACAAGAAGTTTTTGTAACTGCTGATTTTGTAAGCAGTTATATCTGGCGCGGTATGGATAGCGGCAATGCAAGTGTGCAGCCTTCACTCGGCCTCAACTGGAAAGGACTGACCGTTTACGCATGGGGTTCTACCGAATTTCGCGAAAAGAACAATGAAATAGATTTATCACTAGAGTACGAATACAAAAACCTGACTCTTTACGCCAATAACTATTTTACCCAGACAGAAGAGGAACCTTTTAAATACTTCAATTACAGTTCGCACTCTACCGGGCACACTTTCGAGGTAGGAGTCGGCTATATGTTTAGCGAAAAGTTCCCATTGTCAGTAAGCTGGTACACTACCTTTGCCGGAAACGATTACCGGGAAAACGGGAAACGTGCCTGGTCCAGTTACTGCGAGTTGAGTTACCCGTTCAGCGTGAAGGATGTAAATATGAATATCGAAGCAGGTTTCACTCCTTGGGAGAGTATGTACTCCGACAAATTCAATGTAGTCAATATCGGATTATCTGCAACAAAAGATATTAAAATAACATCCAACTTCTCTTTACCCATCTTCGGAAAGCTAATAGCCAACCCTTATGAAGAGCAACTTTATTTTGTAGTTGGAATTACATTGTAGATGATTCTTACATTCAATTATTAACTAATAAACACCCCCATGAAAAAACACTTTCTTATCTTCGCAACAGGTCTTTTTCTACTAAGTGCCTGTAATTCGGTAAAAGCACCGGAAGCTATCTTACCCATTCCCGAAGCCAAACAGGTGGAATGGCAAAAAATGGAAACGTATGCGTTTGTACACTTCGGACTTAACACATTCAACGACCGTGAATGGGGATATGGAGACTCCGATCCTAAAACATTCAACCCTACCCGTCTGGACTGTGAGCAATGGGTACAGGCATTTGTCAAATCCGGCATGAAAGGAGTGATCCTGACAGCGAAACATCACGATGGATTCTGTCTGTGGCCTACGCAACTGACAGAGTACTGTATCCGCAATACTCCGTACAAAGACGGAAAAGGAGACATTGTCCGCGAACTGTCGGATGCCTGCAAAAAGTATGGCATTAAATTCGCAGTCTATCTCTCGCCCTGGGACAGGCATCAGGCCAATTATGGCTCTCCCGAATATGTAGAATACTTCTATAAACAACTCAACGAACTGCTGACCAACTACGGTGATGTATTTGAAATCTGGTTTGATGGTGCCAACGGTGGAGACGGCTGGTATGGCGGAGCAAAAGACAGCCGTACAATCGACCGCAAGACTTATTATAACTATCCGCGAGCTTACAAGATGATTGATGAGTTACAGCCACAAGCTGTTATCTTCTCGGATGGAGGTCCGGGCTGTCGTTGGGTAGGCAACGAACACGGATTTGCCGGAGCTACTAACTGGTCTTTTCTTCGTGCAGGAGAAGTTTATCCGGGCTATCCCAAGTATCGTGAACTGCAATATGGTCATGCCGATGGTAACCAATGGGTAGCTGCCGAGTGTGATGTTTCCATCCGTCCGGGATGGTTTTATCATCCGGAAGAAGACGACCGTGTGAAAACAGTAGACGAACTGACTGATTTATATTACCGCAGCGTAGGACATAACGCAACGCTATTATTAAACTTCCCGGTAGACCGTGACGGATTGATTCACCCTACTGACTCTGCCAATGCCGTAAACTTCCACCAGAATGTACAAAAACAACTGGCACACAATCTGCTGGCAGGACTCTCTCCCAAAGCATCGGACGAACGCGGAAGAACATTCTCCGCCAAAGCTGTGACCGACGGTGATTATGATACTTATTGGGCTACCAATGACGATGTCATTTCAGCCACTATCGAATTCGATTTACCTCAAGCAGAAAAGATCAACCGTATGATGTTGCAGGAATATATTCCTCTCGGACAACGTGTCAAATCATTCGTTGTAGAATATAACCAGGCAGGCGAATGGATCCCTGTGAAGCTCAATGAGGAGACTACCACTATCGGATATAAACGGCTCCTTCGTTTCGAAACAATCACTACGGATAAGATTCGTGTCCGCTTCACGGATTCACGGGCTTGTCTCTGTATTAATAACATTGAAGCATATTATGCAGGAGAGACTTCGGATACATACACAGCGAAAGCTGCAGAACTGAAAAGTTACCCGTTCACTCTTGTTGGAGTAGATGTAGAGGAAGCACAGAAAGGCATGGATAAAAACGACCAGACCACCTGTTTCATCAATGGAAATACACTATTGATTGACTTGGGAGAAGAACGCACGATTACCTCATTCCACTATCTCCCCGACCAGAGTGAATATAATAAAGGGTTGATCGCGGCCTACGAAATATCTGTAGGTATGGATAGCAATGCAGTCAACCAGGTAGTAGCCAAAGATGAATTTTCCAATATAAAGAGCAATCCGATTTTGCAATCGGTTTACTTTACTCCGGTCAAGGCTCGCTATATTCAGTTGAAAGCAACACGGATGATACATGACGGTGAACCGATGGGGTTAGCTGAAATTGGGATACAATAATAGATGATATGGTACAAAAAACAGGAATTATTGTGCAGAAGAAAAACTATACTCTCCGTACCTGGCAAACCGAAGATGCAGCATCATTAGCCCAATATCTCAATAACAAGAATATTTGGGATAACTGCCGTGACGGTCTCCCCTATCCTTATAGTCAGGAAGATGCTAACGTTTTTCTCGCTATGGTACAAGCGAAAGAAAACATTCAAGATTTCTGCATTGAGGTAAACGGAGAAGCAGTCGGAAGTATCGGTTTTGTACCCGCTACGGATGTAGAACGTTTTAGTGCAGAAGTAGGCTACTGGATTGGAGAACCTTTCTGGAACCAGGGAATCGTTACTGACGCCCTGAAAGAAGCTATCAACTATTATTTCGAACACACTGATAAGGTACGTGTATTCGCAGTCGTATTTGAGCATAACTCCCCATCCATGCGGGTATTAGAGAAAGTGGGATTCACGAAAGTAGGAATTATGCAAAAGGCTATTTTCAAGAATGATAATTTCACGAACGCACATTATTACGAACTTATCAAATAATCCGGAATTCATCAACAGTCTGCCGGACAATCCGGCAGACTGCCCATAAACGCTTTGTCAACCCTGAATTAAATCTATAAAAACCCTCCTCTTTTGCTCAAAAATCTTAAACCTGTGCATTTTTTACTCGGATTTCTTGTCAGAACCAAGCGTTTGAGTAAATTTGCACGCTGATAGTTAACCGGATAGTTTGGATAGCAAGATATTACTACTTGACTACTGGCTGCTAACTTGTAGAAATACTAATACTAAAATTTATAGCATGAGTTTGAAAATTGTTGTATTGGCAAAACAAGTTCCTGACACACGTAATGTTGGGAAAGATGCCATGAAAGCCGACGGGACGATTAACCGCGCGGCACTTCCCGCTATCTTCAACCCCGAAGACCTGAATGCTCTCGAGCAAGCTCTTCGACTGAAAGATGCTCATCCAGGCTCTACCGTAACCATCCTGACCATGGGACCGGGACGGGCAGCCGACATTATTCGTGAAGGACTTTTCCGTGGCGCAGATAACGGTTACTTGCTGACCGACCGTGCTTTCGCTGGTGCAGATACACTGGCTACGTCTTACGCATTGGCTACTGCCATCCGCAAAATCGGTGATTGCGACGTTATCATTGGTGGTCGTCAGGCTATCGACGGTGACACGGCGCAAGTAGGTCCGCAGGTAGCAGAGAAGCTGGGATTGACGCAAATCACATACGCAGAAGAAATTCTGGAAGTGGGCGATGGTAAAATCAAGGTGAAACGTCATATCGACGGTGGTGTAGAAACTGTAGAGGGTCCGCTGCCTATCGTGATTACCGTAAACGGTTCTGCCGCTCCTTGCCGTCCGCGCAATGCGAAACTGGTTCAGAAATACAAACACGCCAAAACAGTTACCGAAAAACAACAAGGTAACCTTGATTATACCGATTTGTATGACAAGCGTGATTATTTGAATCTGGTAGAATGGAGTGTAGCCGACGTAAACGGTGACCTTGCACAATGCGGTCTGTCCGGTTCGCCGACAAAAGTGAAAGCCATCCAGAACATCGTGTTCCAGGCTAAAGAGAGCAAAACCATCAGCGGCAGCGACCGTGACGTGGAAGACCTGATTGTTGAACTATTAGCTAACCACACCATCGGATAATCATGAATAACTTATTTGTATATTGCGAAATAGAAGAAGGTAACGTTGCAGACGTTAGCCTCGAACTTCTGACCAAAGGTCGTTCGTTAGCCAGCCAGTTGAACTGTCAGCTCGAAGCTGTAGTTGCCGGAAGCGGCCTCAAAGATATTGAAAAACAAATCCTTCCTTACGGAGTAGATAAACTTCACGTTTTCGACGGTGAAGGACTTTACCCTTATACATCACTTCCTCACACAGCTATCCTGGTGAACCTCTTCAAAGAAGAGCAACCGCAAATTTGTTTGATGGGTGCTACCGTTATCGGTCGTGACCTCGGTCCACGCGTTTCTTCTGCTCTGACCAGCGGATTGACTGCCGACTGTACTTCACTTGAAATCGGTGACCACGAAGACAAAAAAGAAGGTAAGACTTACAAGAACCTGTTGTACCAAATCCGTCCGGCATTCGGCGGTAACATCGTTGCTACGATTGTGAACCCGGAACACCGCCCGCAGATGGCAACCGTTCGCGAAGGTGTGATGAAGAAAGAAATCCTCTCTCCGACTTATCAGGGAGAAGTAATCCGTCACGACGTGAAAAAGTATGTAGCCGACACGGACTATGTAGTGAAAGTCATCGAACGCCATGTAGAAAAGGCAAAGAACAACCTGAAAGGTTCTCCGATCATCATAGCCGGTGGTTACGGTGTAGGTTCGAAAGAAAACTTCAACCTATTGTTCGACCTCGCTAAAGAACTTCACGCAGAAGTAGGTGCCAGCCGTGCTGCTGTTGACGCTGGTTTCGCAGACCATGATCGTCAGATCGGTCAGACTGGTGTTACGGTTCGTCCGAAACTCTACATCGCTTGCGGTATCTCCGGACAGATTCAGCATATCGCCGGTATGCAGGAAAGTGGTATCATCATCTCCATTAACAACGATCCGGATGCTCCGATCAATACGATTGCCGATTACGTAATCAACGGAAGTATCGAAGAAGTTGTACCGAAGATGATTAAGTATTATAAACAAAATAGCAAGTAAGGAAAGATGGCTAATTATTATACAGACATACCGGAACTCAAGTTTCACTTGAACAATCCGATGATGAAACGTATTTGCGAACTCAAAGAACGCAATTACAGAGATAAAGATGAATTCGACTACGCTCCGTTGGACTTCGAAGATGCTGTAGACTCTTACGACAAAGTATTGGAGATTACAGGAGAAATCACAGGAGAAATCATTGCTGCTAACGCAGAAGGTGTAGACGAAGAAGGTCCTCACTGTGCTAACGGTCGCGTAGAATATGCTTCCGGAACCAAACAGAACCTGGACGCTATGGTGAAAGCCGGCCTGAACGGTATGACCATGCCACGCAGATTCGGCGGTTTGAACTTCCCGATCACTCCGTACACCATGTGTGCAGAAATCGTGGCTGCTGCCGACGCCGGTTTCGGAAATATCTGGTCTTTGCAGGACTGTATCGAAACACTGTACGAATTCGGTAACGCTGACCAACACAGCCGTTTCATTCCTCGCATATGCCAGGGCGAAACGATGTCTATGGACTTGACCGAACCGGATGCAGGTTCCGACTTACAAGCAGTCATGCTGAAAGCAACTTATAGCGAAAAAGACGGCTGCTGGTTGCTGAACGGTGTAAAACGTTTCATTACAAACGGTGATGCTAATCTTCACCTGGTATTGGCTCGTTCGGAAGAAGGTACAAGAGACGGTCGTGGTCTTTCTATGTTCATCTATGACAAGAATGAGGGTGGTGTGAACGTACGCCGTATCGAAAACAAACTCGGTATCCACGGTTCTCCTACTTGCGAACTGGTGTACAAGAATGCAAAAGCTGAACTTTGCGGTGACCGCAAACTCGGTTTGATTAAATACGTTATGGCTTTGATGAACGGTGCCCGTCTGGGTATTGCTGCACAGTCCGTAGGATTGAGCCAGGCTGCTTACAATGAGGGATTGGCTTATGCTAAAGACCGTAAGCAATTCGGCAAAGCAATCATCGAATTCCCGGCAGTATACGATATGCTGGCTATCATGAAAGGTAAGTTGGATGCCGGACGTGCTTTGCTGTATCAAACAGCTCGCTACGTAGACATTTACAAAGCATTGGATGATATTTCCCGCGAACGTAAACTGACTCCGGAAGAACGTCAGGAACAGAAAAAATACGCTAAACTAGCAGACAGCTTTACTCCGCTGGCTAAGGGTATGAACTCTGAATATGCTAACCAGAACGCTTATGACTGTATCCAGATTCACGGTGGTTCAGGATTCATGATGGAATATGCTTGCCAACGCATCTATCGCGACGCACGTATCACCAGCATCTACGAAGGAACTACCCAGTTGCAGACTGTAGCCGCTATCCGTTACGTGACTAATGGTTCTTACATCGCTACTATCCGCGAGTTTGAGGCCATTCCTTGTTCACCAGAAATGGAACCGCTGATGTCTCGCCTGAAGAAGATGGCTGACAAATTTGAAGCAAGTACCAACGCTGTGAAAGAAGTACAGGATCAGGAATTGCTTGACTTCACCGCTCGCAAACTGGTGGAAATGGCTGCTGATATTATCATGTGTCACTTACTGATTCAAGATGCCAGCAAGTCTTCCGAACTGTTCTCCAAATCTGCACACGTATATTTGAACTATGCAGAAGCGGAAGTAGAAAAGCATACAAACTTCATCGAAAACTTCGACAAAGAAGATTTGGCGTTCTACAAAAAGTAACAAATAATCGACTAAATCTCATAAAAGCATCCTTTCTTACGAAATGGATGCTTTTTTTATTTGTCATATTCTAT
>OBZT01000391.1_pt1 | contig 11406 bp, 6 predicted proteins | sample 1477011 | NCBI WGS metagenome assembly OBZT01 (sample SAMEA2580259, study PRJEB22360) | human gut metagenome | biome: human gut; feature: human-associated habitat; material: faeces | place: Denmark | collected 2008/2010
ATTTAATAACATCAAACTAATGCTTAGTATTATGAAGAACAAAAAACTTCTTTGCAGCGTTTGTTTCCTGTTTACTTTCATGTCAGTCCTTTGGGGACAAAACATAACGGTGAAGGGAAACGTTACTTCTAAAACGGATGGACAGCCGGTTATCGGTGCCTCTGTTGTTGAAGCTTCAGCTACTACTAATGGAACAATTACTGATTTAGATGGTAATTTCACCCTTTCGGTTCCGGCTAACTCAACTTTAAAGATTACGTATATTGGTTATAAACCGGTGACCGTAAAATCGGCTACAATCGTTAATGTACTATTGGAAGAAGACACTCAAATGGTAGATGAAGTTGTTGTAACAGGCTATACTACCCAGCGAAAAGCCGACTTGACCGGTGCTGTTTCCGTAGTAAAAGTAGATGAAATTCAGAAACAAGGTGAGAACAATCCGGTGAAAGCCCTTCAAGGACGTGTTCCCGGCATGAACATTACTGCCGATGGTAATCCGAGCGGATCGGCTACCGTGCGTATTCGTGGTATCGGTACGTTGAACAACAACGACCCGCTTTATATCATCGACGGTGTTCCTACCAAAGCTGGTATGCACGAATTGAACGGTAATGACATTGAATCCATTCAAGTGCTGAAAGATGCAGCTTCGGCCTCTATCTATGGCTCGCGTGCCGCAAATGGTGTTATCATTATTACTACCAAACAAGGCAAAAAAGGACAAATCAAAGTAAACTTTGACGCTTCGGTTTCTGCCTCCATGTACCAAAGCAAGATGGATGTGCTCAATACGGAACAGTACGGACGTGCCATGTGGCAGGCCTATGTAAACGATGGCGAGAATCCGAATGGTAATGCCTTGGGATATAACTACAACTGGGGATACAATGCCGATGGAAATCCGGTATTATATGGTATGAGTCTTTCCAAATATCTGGATTCAAAGAATACGATGCCTGTGGCAGATACCGACTGGTTTGATGAAATCACCCGTACAGGTGTTATCCAGCAATACAATCTGTCTGTCAGCAACGGTTCGGAAAAAGGTTCTTCCTTCTTCTCATTGGGCTACTATAAAAACCTGGGCGTTATTAAAGATACAGACTTCGACCGTTTCTCGGCCCGTATGAACAGCGATTATAAATTGATTGATGATATATTGACTATCGGTCAGCATTTCACATTAAACCGTACTTCGGAAGTGCAAGCTCCCGGCGGAATTATCGAAACAGCTTTGGATATTCCTTCCGCCATTCCCGTTTATGCTTCGGATGGTTCATGGGGAGGACCGGTAGGAGGATGGCCGGACCGTCGTAATCCTCGTGCCGTACTCGAATACAATAAAGACAATCGATACACGTACTGGCGTATGTTCGGTGATGCTTATGTGAATTTAAGCCTTTTCAAAGGATTGAATGTACGGTCTACTTTCGGTCTGGACTATGCTAACAAACAAGCCCGTTACTTCACTTATCCTTATCAGGAAGGAACACAGACCAACAACGGCAAGAGTGCAGTAGAAGCCAAACAGGAACACTGGACCAAATGGATGTGGAATGCCATTGCCACTTATCAGTTGGAGATAGGCAAACATCGTGGAGACGTGATGGCAGGTATGGAGTTGAACCGTGAAGATGACAGCCATTTCTCCGGATATAAAGAAGACTTCTCCATCCTTACCCCGGATTATATGTGGCCCGATGCAGGTAGTGGTACGGCACAGGCTTACGGTGCCGGTGAAGGTTATTCACTTGTCTCTTTCTTCGGTAAAATGAACTATTCTTATGCTGACAGATATCTGCTTTCATTGACTATTCGTCGTGACGGTTCTTCCCGCTTCGGTAAAAATCATCGTTACGCCACTTTCCCTTCCGTATCTTTGGGATGGCGTATCACGCAGGAAAACTTTATGAAAGAGTTGACTTGGCTGGACGATTTGAAACTGCGTGCTTCATGGGGACAGACCGGTAATCAGGAAATCTCCAACCTTGCCCGTTACACGATTTACGCGCCTAATTATGGTACAACAGATTCCTTCGGAGGTCAGAGCTACGGTACAGCATACGATATTACCGGTTCCAATGGAGGCAGCACTCTACCTTCCGGATTCAAACGTAACCAGATCGGAAATGATAATATCAAGTGGGAGACAACCACACAGACCAATGTCGGTATCGACTTCAGCCTGTTCAAACAATCCCTCTATGGTTCATTGGAATACTATTATAAGAAAACAACCGACATCCTGACCGAAATGGCCGGTGTAGGAGTATTGGGAGAAGGTGGCAGCCGTTGGATTAATTCGGGTGCGATGAAAAACCAAGGCTTTGAATTCAATCTGGGTTATCGTAACAAGACTGCTTTCGGACTGACTTACGACCTGAATGGAAACATCTCCACCTACCGGAATGAAATTCTTGAATTACCGGAAACGGTAGCCGCTAATGGTAAGTTTGGTGGTAATGGAGTAAAGAGTGTGGTCGGACATACTTACAATGCACAAGTGGGTTACATTGCCGATGGTATTTTCAAATCACAGGAAGAAGTTGACAATCATGCTACCCAGGAAGGTGCAGCTGTCGGCCGTATTCGCTATCGTGACATCGACCACAACGGTGTGATTGATGAAAAAGACCAGGAATGGATTTACGATCCTACTCCTTCTTTCAGCTATGGCTTGAATATTTATCTGGAATATAAGAACTTCGATCTGACTATGTTCTGGCAAGGCGTGCAGGGAGTGGATATCATTAGTGACGTAAAGAAGAAAAGCGATTTCTGGAGTGCAGCCAATGTCGGCTTCCTGAACAAAGGAACCCGTTTGCTCAATGCCTGGTCGCCTACCAATCCGAATTCCAATATCCCGGCATTGACTCGTAGCGATACAAACAATGAACAGCGCGTCTCCACTTATTTTGTAGAAAACGGTTCTTTCCTGAAACTGCGCAATATCCAGTTAGGATATACAGTTCCGGCAGTCATCTCCAAGAAGTTGAGAATGGAACGCTTGCGTTTCTATTGCAGTGCACAGAACCTGCTGACTATCAAAAGTAAGGACTTTACGGGAGAAGATCCGGAGAATCCGAACTTCTCTTATCCGATCCCTGTGAATATCACATTCGGACTTAACATCGGATTTTAATTCACCTCATTTATAAAACGAACGATTATGAAAAAGATATTATATATAGCAACCATCGGATTTACCTTGCTGACAAGCAGTTGTGACGATTTCTTGGATCGTCAGGTTCCGCAGGGCATTGTGACCGGAGATCAGATCGCTTCTCCCGAATACGTGGACAACCTCGTGATTTCAGCCTACGCCATTTGGGCGACAGGTGACGATATCAACTCTTCTTTCTCTCTTTGGAATTATGATGTACGTTCCGACGATTGTTATAAAGGTGGTTCCGGAACAGAAGACGGTGGTGTGTTCAACGCACTGGAGATTTCCAAAGGTATCAACACTACAGACTGGAACATCAACGATATATGGAAAAGACTGTATCAATGCATCACTCGTGCCAACACAGCCTTACAGTCACTCGACCTGATGGATGAGAAAACTTATCCGCTGAAGAACCAGCGCATTGCTGAAATGAGATTCCTGCGCGGTCATGCTCACTTTATGTTGAAGCAACTGTTCAAGAAGATTGTTATCGTGAACGATGAAAACATGGACCCGGATGCTTACAACGAGCTTTCGAATACCACTTATACCAATAACGAACAATGGCAAAAGATAGCAGACGACTTCCAGTTTGCTTACGACAATCTGCCGGAGATACAAATGGAAAAAGGACGTCCTACCCAGGCTGCTGCTGCCGCTTATCTGGCAAAGACCTACCTGTATAAGGCTTACCGCCAGGACGGAGTGAACAACAACCTTACCGGTATCAACGAGGAAGACTTGAAACAGGTGGTGAAATATACCGATCCCCTTATCATGGCCAAAGCCGGTTACGGACTGGAAACTGATTATAGCATGAACTTCCTGCCGCAATACGAAAATGGTTCAGAATCTGTATGGGCTATTCAGTATTCTATCAACGACGGAACCTACAACGGTAACCTGAACTGGGGAATGGGATTGACAACTCCGCAGATACTCGGTTGCTGTGATTTCCATAAGCCGAGCCAGAATCTGGTGAATGCTTTCAAAACTGATTCGCAGGGAAAACCGCTGTTCAGCACTTATGATAATGAGAACTACGAGGTTACGTCAGACAATGTAGACCCCCGTTTATTCCACACGGTAGGTATGCCGGGCTTCCCTTATAAATACAACGAAGGCTACATGATTCAGAAGAATGATGACTGGAGTCGTAGCAAGGGACTTTACGGATATTATGTTTCTCTCAAAGAGAATGTAGACCCGGATTGTGACTGTTTGAAGAAAGGTTCTTATTGGGCAAGTTCTCTGAACCATATCGTCATCCGTTATGCAGACGTATTGCTGATGCGTGCCGAAGCCCTGATACAGTTGAACGATGGACGTATCGCTGACGCTATCTCACTTATCAATGATGTACGCAGCCGTGCAGCCGGAAGTACCATGCTGATTTTCAATTACAAAGAAGAGTACGGAGTAAACTTCAAAGTAACCCCTTATGAACTGAAAGCCTATGCGCAGGACGAAGCGATGAAAATGCTGAAATGGGAACGTCGTGTAGAGTTCGGAATGGAAAGCTCACGTTTCTTCGACCTCGTAAGATGGGGAGAAGCCAAAGACGTCATCAATGCTTATTATGTAACCGAAGCATCCCGTTGCTCTGTTTACAAGAATGCAGGTTTCACAGAAAATAAGAACGAATACCTCCCTGTTCCATTCGAACAGATCAGTGCTAGTAACGGAAATTATACACAGAATTTCGGTTGGTAACCATCAATCTTAAAACAAAGAATAACATGAAATCAATCATAAAACAACTTTATACAATCCTGTTGGTGACTGTAGCATGTCTGACAGCCACGGGATGTAGTGATGACTTCAAATCCAATCTTCGTCTGGACGGAGATGTATGGGTGAACGCTATCAAGCTGGATGCATACGCGGGAACGATCGATTATCAGAATAAAACAATCGTAGTAGGAGTTCCTTACGATTATGACGTAACCCGGATGGCAGTCACAGAAATGAATCTTTCCGAAGGAGCTACGGCCAGCATCGCTGTCGGTGAGACCATCGACTTTTCTCTTCCCGTATCTTTGACAGTGAAGAATGGTGATGTACAAATGAGCTACACGATTACCGTGAAGAGAGATGAGGCGAAGATTCTGACCTTCAAGCTGAATGATACTTATGTGGGTAAAGTAGACCAGTTATCCAAAACGATATCTGTGGTTGTGCCGCTGACGGTGGACATCACCCAGCTGAAAGGTACATTTACCGTAACAGATGGAGCCACCGTGACTCCGGCATCCGGAAGTATCCAGGACTTTACAAATCCTGTCACCTATACGGCAACTTACCGTTCGGCAGTTACTCCTTATGTAGTGACAGTCACTCAAGGAAATGTGATTCCGACTGCCTTTGTCGGTACAGCTTCTTCCGTGAGCCAGCTGACAAGTCCTGAAGAAAAAGCCGCTGCCCAATGGATGATGGATAATATATCAATGTCCGAATATATCTCGTTCAAAGATATAGTAGATGGAAAAGTTGATTTAGGTAAATATACCGCAATCTGGTGGCACTTCCACGCAGATAATGGCGACAATCCTCCTTTGCCGGACGATGCAAAAGCAGCCGTAGAGAAGTTTAAAGTCTATTATCAGAATGGTGGTAACCTTCTATTGACCCGCTACGCAACTTTCTATATTAAGGACCTTAGCATTGCAAAAGATGAACGTGTACCGAACAACAGTTGGGGAGGAAACGAAGATTCACCTGAAATAGTATCTGCCCCGTGGAGCTTCCCGATTACCGGTAATGAATCGCATCCATTGTTCCAGGATTTAAGATGGAAAGATGGAGACAAGTCAACAGTATACACTTGTGATGTCGGCTATGCGATAACCAATAGTACAGCCCAATGGCATATCGGAACAGACTGGGGAGGCTATGCCGACTTGAACGAATGGCGCAACCTGACAGGAGGAATCGATCTGGCACGTGGAGGTGATGGTGCGGTAGTCATTGCCGAATTCGAGCCGCGCTCCAATAGTGGACGTACGATCTGCATCGGTTCCGGTTGTTACGACTGGTATGGTAAAGGAGTAGACGCTTCTGCCGACTACTACCACTATAACGTGGAGCAAATGACTCTGAATGCAATCAACTACTTATGTAAATAAAAGAATAAGCGATAATTATGAAAAATATGATCTTACATATAGCATTAACCACGCTGTTGGCCTCAATGACCGCTTGCAGTGATGAGATGGACCCCGTATTGACCCAGAAAGACTGGGATGGTACAGCCACTTATTTCCAATCGACCGACGAACACGGCTTCTCCATGTATTACAAACCGCAGGTAGGCTTTATCGGTGACCCGATGCCATTTTATGATCCGGTTGCCAAGGATTTTAAAGTGATGTATCTGCAAGATTACCGTCCGAACCCTGAAGCTACTTACCACCCCATTTTCGGGGTGGCAACCAAAGACGGTGCCACTTATGAATCCCTTGGCGAACTGATTCCTTGCGGAGCCCGCGATGAACAGGATGCAGCAATCGGTACAGGAGGTACAATCTACAATCCGGCTGATAAACTCTATTACACATTCTATACCGGTAATAAGTTCAAACCCTCTTCCGACCAGAATGCACAAGTCGTGATGGTAGCTACTTCGCCTGATTTCAAAACATGGACTAAAAACCGTACTTTCTACCTGAAAGGAGATACTTACGGCTATGATAAGAATGACTTCCGCGACCCGTTCCTGTTTCAGACCGAAGACGGTGTTTATCACATGTTGATCGCTACCCGTAAAAACGGAAAAGGGCACATTGCCGAATTTACCTCTACCGACTTGAAAGAGTGGGAATCTGCCGGAACATTTATGACTATGATGTGGGATCGTTTCTACGAATGTCCGGACGTATTCAAGATGGGAGACTGGTGGTATTTGATTTACTCCGAACAGGCTTCTTTTATGCGCAAAGTGCAATACTTCAAAGGCAGAACGCTGGAAGATTTAAAGGCAACTACTGCCAATGACGCCGGAATATGGCCGGATAGTCGCGAAGGTATGCTGGACAGTCGTGCATTCTACGCAGGCAAGACCGCTTCCGACGGAACGAACCGTTACATCTGGGGCTGGTGTCCCACACGTGCCGGCAATGATAACGGAAACGTAGGTGATGTAGAACCCGAATGGGCAGGCAATCTGGTGGCACAACGCTTGATTCAGCACGAAGACGGTACGTTGACGCTCGGAGTTCCCGATGCAATCGACCGTAAATACACTTCTGCCCAAGAAGTGAAAGTAATGGCTAAAGAAGGAAATGTAACAGAAAGCGGTAAGACATATACGTTGGCCGAAGGTGCTTCTGTCATTTTCAACCGACTGAAAGTACATAACAAGATTTCCTTTACCGTAAAAGCATCCTCGAATACAGATCGTTTTGGAATCTCTTTCGTTCGTGGAACGGACTCCAAATCATGGTACAGTATCCATGTCAACGCTGATGAAGGCAAAGCTAACTTCGAGAAAGACGGTGACAATGCCAAATACTTGTTTGATAATAAATTCAATATCCCATCCGACAATGAATACCGTGTGACGATTTACAGTGACCAGTCGGTTTGTGTAACCTACATCAATGACCAGTTATCTTTCACGAACCGCATCTATCAAATGCAGAAGAATCCGTGGTCACTCTGTTGTTATAAAGGTGAAATCACTGTATCAGATATTCAAGTGAGCACCTATTAATAGAAAAGTAACATCTTTTACAGTGTTTGAAACAAAAGTGATAGGCGTTTCATCCCGGAGCGCCTATCTTTGCACTGTAACAACCTTAATACCATAAAGCATGAATTTAAGACTCTCTTCCAAACAAATTCAAACCTTCGCGGTTTTATTTTGTATGATTGTGATGAATATCTCTCTATCCGCTCGTGCGGACAACTCTCCTCTATTAATTAAAGATTTAGGAGAAGGACATTGCCTCGTACGTGTCAACACTAACCAGAAGTATCTGTTGTTGCCCGTAGAAGATGCATCGCCCGATGTGCGTATCAGCATGATTGTTAATAATAAAGAGGTAAAGAACTTCGATGTCCGTCTGGCCATCCATAAAGTCGATTACTTTGTTCCGGTAGACCTTTCCGACTATTCCGGCAAACTAATCTCTTTCAAATTTAAAATGAACTCCAACGACCCGGTGCGTGTCAACCTTTCACCGGACAACACTGCTTGCTGCAAGGAAATGAAATTGTCCGATACGTTCGATACAAGCAACCGTGAAAAGTTCCGTCCCACCTATCACTTTTCTCCCCTCTACGGATGGATGAACGACCCGAACGGAATGGTATACAAAGACGGCGAATACCACCTTTTCTACCAATATAACCCTTACGGCTCCAAATGGGGAAATATGAACTGGGGACATGCCATAAGCAAAGACCTCGTAAACTGGGAACATCGCCCCGTAGCAATCGCCCCGGATGCATTCGGTACTATCTTCAGTGGTTCGGCTGTGGTAGATTCTAAAAATACTGCTGGCTTCGGTGCTGGCGCCATCATCGCTATTTATACCCAAAATGGTGACCGCCAAGTGCAGAGTATCGCTTACAGCACCGACAACGGACGCTCTTTTACTAAATATGAAAATAATCCCGTACTGGTATCCGAAGCACGCGACTTCCGCGACCCGAAAGTCTTCTGGTATGAGGGCACTCAACGCTGGATTATGGTCTTGGCAGTAGGGCAGGAGATGCAATTCTTCTCTTCTCCCAACCTGAAAGACTGGACATTCGAAAGCAGCTTCGGCAAGGGACAGGGTGCTCACGGAAACGTTTGGGAGTGTCCCGACCTGTTCGAACTTCCGGTGGAGGGAACGAATGAAAAGAAATGGGTGTTACTTTGCAGCTTGGGCGACGGTCCTTTCGGTGACTCGGCCACTCAATACTTTGTCGGAACGTTCAACGGAAAAGAATTTGTAAACGAATCACCCTCCAAAACCAAATGGATGGACTGGGGAAAAGACCATTACGCCACTGTAACTTGGAGTGATGCTCCCGACAACCGTCGCATCGCTATCGCATGGATGAGCAACTGGCAATACGCAAACGACGTTCCTACTTCTCAATACCGTAGTCCGAACTCCGTTCCCCGCGACTTGAGCTTGTTTACCGTAGATGGCGAAACTTATCTTCAGTCTGCTCCCTCTCCCGAACTGCTGAAACTGCGTGACATCTCCAAGAAACGCTCGTTCAAAGTGAACGGAACGCGTACCATCAAAGACATGATTGCCGGCAATGAGGGTGCATACGAAATAGAACTGACTATCGAAAATCAACATGCAGATGTAATCGGCTTCCGTCTCTACAATGACAAAGGCGAAGAAGTGGATATGCAATATGACATGAAAGAAAAGAAATTCTCGATGGACCGCCGCAAGAGTGGAGATGTAGGTTTCAATGAGAACTTCCCAATGTTGACCTGGACGGCCATTGAAAGTGGAAAAGATGAATTGAAACTCCGTCTGTTTGTCGACAAATCCAGTGTGGAGGCCTTTGGTGATGGCGGACGTTTTGTGATGACCAATCAGGTATTCCCGTCGGAACCTTACACTCATATCGACTTTTACAGTAAAGGAGGAGCGTATAAAGTAGATTCGTTTGTGATCTACAAGTTGAAGAAATAAGCTCATTCTCCTTACTCTATGCGCTCTTTCCTCGTTTCTTTAGAGTAGAATACTTCTTTCCCTATAGACTAATATGTCTTTCCTTATGGAAGAGTACGTCTGTCCTAGTGGAAGAGTTCTACTAAAGTGCGGAGACGCTTTCCTCAAAGCTACGGTTCTGTTAGTTCGTCACGGCCGTGACGAGATCCTCCCACGGCCGTGGTGAGAACTCTTCACAGCCGTGGGAAGAAGCTACCACGGCCGTGGTAACCCAACAAGACCGTAGCTTTAAAGTAACAAGGAACGGGAGATACACCAACTATATAAAGGACTGATGCATACATTGCCGTAGGGTTATGTGCTCCGCCCTATGGAAACAGAATTCATCATATAAAAGATAAAATAATGGAAAACAGTAAAAACTCTTCCCTCTCCAAACTAATCCCGGTGATGCTTTGCTTCTTCGCCATGGGATTCGTTGACCTGGTAGGCATTGCCTCCAATTACGTAAAGGCAGACCTTGGTCTGTCGGACTCACAGGCGAATATCTTTCCGTCACTGGTATTCTTCTGGTTCCTGATTTTCTCCGTACCCACCGGCATGCTGATGAGCCGCATTGGTCAGAAGAAAACCGTATTGCTTAGTTTGATTGTGACTTTCGCTTCTCTGTTGCTACCCGTTTTCGGCGACAGCTATATGCTGATGCTGATTTCCTTCTCCCTCCTGGGCATTGGAAATGCGTTGATGCAGACTTCTCTGAACCCGTTACTTTCCAATATCGTGCGTGGCGACCGCCTGGCAAGTAGTCTGACTTTCGGTCAGTTTGTGAAAGCCATTGCTTCTTTCCTGGCACCTTATATCGCCATGTGGGGAGCGACACAGGCCATTCCGACTTTCGATTTAGGCTGGCGCATCCTGTTCCCTATTTATATGATTGTAGCTGTCATCGCTATTCTTCTGCTCAATGTCACACAGATTGAAGAGGAAAAAGAAGATGGCAAGCCGTCTACTTTCGGACAATGCATCGCCCTGCTTGGTAAACCGTTTATCCTGCTTTGTTTCATTGGTATCATGTGTCATGTCGGCATTGACGTAGGTACGAACACTACCGCCCCGAAGATTCTGATGGAGCGCATCGGCATGGGATTGGATGATGCTGCTTTTGCAACCAGTCTTTATTTTATTTTCCGTACGGCGGGCTGTTTTCTGGGTTCTTTCATTTTGCGTAAGATGTCTCCGAAATCTTTCTTCGGCATTAGTGTGGCGATGATGTTGATTGCCATGATCGGTTTGTTTATCTTCCATGAAAAGGCAATTATCTATGCTTGCATCGCTTTGATTGGTTTCGGCAACTCCAATGTATTTTCCGTTATCTTCTCGCAGGCATTGCTTTATCTGCCGGGTAAGAAAAACGAAGTTTCCGGCTTGATGATTATGGGACTTTTCGGCGGGACGGTGTTTCCGTTGGCAATGGGAGTGGCTTCGGATACTTCCATGGGACAGAATGGTGCTATCGCCGTAATGACGGTGGGCGTGCTTTATCTCTTGTATTATACGTTCCGTATCAGAAAATAATTTTATAACTTTGGAAACAATAAAACCCGTATA
>OBZT01000394.1_pt1 | contig 11293 bp, 7 predicted proteins | sample 1477011 | NCBI WGS metagenome assembly OBZT01 (sample SAMEA2580259, study PRJEB22360) | human gut metagenome | biome: human gut; feature: human-associated habitat; material: faeces | place: Denmark | collected 2008/2010
TTACACGAAGATAATTTATTGATATTCTGCTCATATATGCCCATTTTCTTTGTAGTACAGACTTTCCTTGTGATACAATCATACTATCTTTTACTTTTTTAAGGTAGAATTCAACAAAAATGATTATTTTTACGAGCAAATTATTGTCTAACTACCTGATAATACAGACATATCTTGAAAATAAACGAACAAAACGAAAGCGAATTCCTACAAAAGCTTATGAATAAAGCGAATATAGGATGGTGGGAAGCTGACTTGAAAGCAGAGACTTACAAGTGTTCGGAACTTATCTCCCAACTACTCGGAATAGGAGAAGACGGGCTCATCAGTTTCGAAGATTTCAACAAGCGTATTCTAAAAGAAGACCAAGGATACGCCACTTTTCCGTCTTTTGACAAAGTACAACAGACTGTAGAAGAAATATACTTGTTTGATACTCCCAAAGGCCATGTATGGATTCGCAGCAAGGCATGCTTTCAGGAAACAGACGAAAATGGTAATACCAAAGTATATGGAATTGCCGAAACACAAGAGGGAATTCATATTGCATCTGCTCATCAGGCTCTACAAAACAGCGAGCGTATCCTGCATAATATTTATAAGAATCTTCCGGTAGGCATCGAATTATATGATAAGGACGGTCAAATGGTCGACCTGAATAAAAAAGATATGGAAATGTTCCGTATTTCCAATAAAGAAGATATTCTAGGAGTCAACATTTTCGAGAATCCTATATTACCGGAGGAGATAAAACAAAAGATTAGAGACAATGAGAACGCAGATTTTACATTCCGGTATGACTTTTCCAAAATCAACAAATATTATCAACCTAACAGTACAACCGGCTTCATTGACTTAACAACGAAAGTCACCACTCTATACGATCACAATCACGAACCTATCAACTACCTCTTAATAAATGTAGACAAGACTGAAGATACAATTGCCTATAATAAGATTCAGGAATTCGAGAGTTTTTTCGACCTGGTAGGAGATTATGCCAAAGTAGGTTACGCGCACTTCGATGCTTTGAGTCGGGATGGGTATGCTTTGAGAAGCTGGTACAGGAATGTAGGTGAAGAAGAGGGTACCCCATTGCCGGAAATCATCGGCATTCATTCCCATTTCCATCCGGAAGATCGGGCTGCGATGATCGACTTCCTGGATAAAGTGATAAAAGGAGAAAGTTCCAAGCTATCCCGCGATGTCCGCATTCGCAGAGCAGATGGAAATTACACTTGGACACGGGTTAACGTATTAGTCAGGAATTATCAGCCGCAGGATAATATCATCGAAATGCTGTGTATCAACTTTGATATTACCGAACTGAAAGAGACAGAGCGGATGCTGATTGGCGCCAAAGAGAAAGCTGAAGAAGCCGACCGGCTAAAATCTGCTTTTCTTGCGAATATGAGTCATGAGATACGTACCCCACTCAATGCGATAGTAGGCTTTTCCAGTTTGCTTGAGGAAGCGGAGGATGCAGAAGAAAAACATCTGTATGCAACGATTATTGAAGAGAACAACAAACTCTTGTTACAACTGATCTCGGATATTCTTGACTTGTCAAAGATTGAGGCAGGGACTTTCGACATTATCCCGGAACAAGTGGATGCACAACAACTTTGCAACGAACTGCTACAGTCTATGCAAGTAAGGGCTACTGAACAAGTAGAGATTCTCTTAGCACCGGAACTGCCCAAGCTTACTTTTACCAGCGACAAAAACAGGTTGTATCAGGTATTGCTGAATTTTGTAACGAATGCTCTGAAATTTACTTCCGAGGGCAGTATTGTTATTGATTACCGAATCAACGGAAATGAAGTCAGGTTCTCGGTTCAAGATACGGGAATGGGCATCGAACCGGAAAAGCAGGAAGCTATCTTTACCCGATTCGTGAAATTGAATAATTTTATTGCCGGCACAGGGCTGGGACTCCCTATCTGTCAAAGTATCGTCACACAGTTAGGCGGCAAAATCGGAGTGGAATCAGAACCGGGGAAAGGTTCTTGTTTCTGGTTTACACATCCGATTAACTAAAATCTAAATTCAAAGAAAAATAAATATCAGAAAACAATGTTTACCGGTTTCTCTTTAAGAAAATACGATCTGTTATAGTGTTGGGAAGTTCCGATTCATAATGTGTCACCATAATCATCGTCTTATCTTTGCGTCGGCAGAAAGCCTCAATCACTTTCTTTACCCGTCGACGATTATAGGTATCCAAGCCATGAAGCGGTTCATCCAGAATCAGCAGTTCCGGGTCTTTGACAAAAGCTCTTGCCAACAAGGCCAAACGTTGTTCTCCACTGGATAGTTGCAGGAATGGTTTATCTTTCAAATCTGCAATGCCAAATATATCCATCCACCACTCACAGATAGCCATCTGTTCCGGTTGAGGACGTTTATACAGACCGATACTGTCATGCAAACCACTGGCTACAATCTCAATAGCGGGCAGATTTTTAAGATAAGCACGGTGCATCTCCGGACTTACGTAACCGATATGTTTCTTGATTTCCCAAATACTTTCTCCCGTCCCTCTTTTCCGTCCGAAGAGACTGATGTCACAGGCATACGATTGCGGATTGTCTGCACAGACAAGGCTCAACAGAGTCGATTTCCCAGCACCGTTCTCACCACTCAACGCCCACTTCTCACCACGACGGACTGTCCAGTCCAGTTCTTTCAGAATAGTTCGGTCGCCATAACGGATACTGACCTTATTCAATTTTACTACTTCCTCCGAATCGTAATTGTTGCCATCAGATGGCAAATCTATAATCCGTTGCTGCAAATCATCAAAAGAGGTAACCACATCTCTACTGCGGAAAGCTTCCAGATAGGCTTCACGTTCCATTTTAGGAAAGACCTCCATTTTGTCCACAGGAATGACATGAGTGATGAATGAAGGTATATCATCGAGCATGGAAAGTACCAGAATGATCTGTACGGACGACATTTTTGTCAGACGTTCGAGCAAAGAAAACAACAGTTCACGCGTAGGAGCATCCAGTCCGATAAACGGATTATCCATAATCAACACGCGGGGAGCAGTCAACAGGGTTTTGGTTAGCTGGAATTTACGTAATTCACCGCTGGAAAGAAGAATGATTTTCTTGTCGAGCAACGGTTCGATACGGAAGAGTTCAAACAGTTCACGTTGTAGTTGCTCGTCCTTGATTTCTCCCAACATCTCACGAACATCAGGAGCTTCATCCTGATCGTGAGCATTCCAACGCTGCTGGTAGTAGTAATTGGCATCGGCAGCTCCATAGGTATCACGGAAAGCAATGTATTTCACATTATCATAAAGAGTCTGGGTGGCAGAGGGGGAAAAATCATATTGTACGGTTCCTTCACGCAATGGATATTTTCCGATCAGGGTATCTACAAAAAGACTTTTACCACCACCATTGGGACCTACAATAGCTATGTGTTCATTCGCTCCGATAGTTGCCGTGATGGGTTTGGCTAAACGCACAAGCGGGTTGCGTGCTACGCCCCCCGCCATGCAGAATGTATTTTGGTTCATATTCTTTTATTCTGTTTTATTATTGCCCGCAAAGGTAACAATTTTATCATAAAAGACGCCAAATTACAAACATATTCTTATTCGTTCCGTAGAAGGAATATCTTTATTTACTTACTAAACCCATAAGGTGGACATTCAAAATTGGTAATATCCAATTTGTATTCCATCATATCTTTCAACTCGTGTATGGGACGTTCCAATTCGTAAGGTATCGGTTGTCTGCTGAATTGCTGGAAGTAAAGCAAACAAGCATCCCGCCACCAGACAGCATCCCGTGCCTGAATCTTCAGGCGGTATTGCACATCACGAAAACGTTCGGAATCAATATACGGTTCCATCCTGTCCCACACTTTTTGAAAGTTTCTCACTTCGTTTACACCACGATCATACGCGCAGCACAGTTCTGCCCAAAGTGTACGTCCGCTCTTCATCTGATGATTCCAAGGGACATGGTGAAACCAAAGGAGCAGATTCTCCGGACAGGTATTCACATTGTCCAGTTGCTCGCATAATGGAGAATGGTATTGTCCGGTAGCATTACTTCCTGTACTGCTGCGGTCGAAACCTATTCCCATGTTGTCGGCACGGTGGTAATAAGGAGGCAGCCAATCCGGGCGGGCATCGGGAATATCACACCAGGGTTCCGGTCCGTAATGATGTCCCCATGCAAAGATATGATGCAAGCCGAGAGGCATCATGTAGTCTACTACTGCTTCTCTCGATTTCTGAAGCACTTGGGAGTTGAGAAAGGAGAGTTCAGCGTCAATTTGCTCTTTTTGAATGACGTCTCCTGCCGGAGTATCGGTTTGCGCACCGGTAACGGGAAGAAAAGTCTGTTTCAACCATTCTTCTCCTATCTGTTCGGAAGAGAGCGAATGTTTCCATGCCAATCGTCCGAAAGCATACCAGTTGGCTTGAGCAAAAGGATGTCCACACCAATTAGTATCATCACCGATGTTTGCCACTCCGGAAATAGCCGTGAGCGGATGAGAGAATAAAGAACCATCTGTCACACGGGCAATAGTAGAGCCTTTGCCTTGTAGATAAGTATCACTGTCTAAACACTCTTTCCACATAGGAGCAAGGAATGCAAGATGATTGGAAAAACCAAGATACTCTTGTGTGATTTGAAATTCGGGCATAACTGCCGTCTTTTTCATGGCTCCGAACAGCGGGCTGAATGGTTCACGGGGTTGGAAATCTATCGGACCGTTCTTGATCTGCACAATAACATTATCCCGAAACTTACCATCCAAAGGTTCAAATTCAAGATAGGCTTGTTTGGCACGATCACTATCGGTAGGAGAATAAACGAAAGCGCGCCACATCACAATGCCATGATAGGGCCTCAACACATCGGCAAGCATATTGGCTCCTTCGGCATGAGTCCGTCCGTAGTCACACGGACCGGGCTGCCCTTCGGAATTCGCTTTCACCAGAAAACCTCCGAAATCGGGAATCAGGGAATAAATCTCTTTGGCTTTCTGCTTCCACCAGTTTATCACTTCTTTATTCAACGGATCGGAAGTGGATAAACCGCCTAAAGCTGCGGGAGAAGAGAAATTGATAGAAAGATATATTTTCAAGCCATAAGGGCGGAAAACGTCGGCCAAAACTTTGACTTTCTGCAAATAATCATTAGATAGTATCTTAGGACTTGCATTGACATTGTTTATTACAGTGGCATTAATGCCGATAGAAGCATTGGCACGAGCATAAACTTCATAACGGGGAGAGACAACAGACGGAAGTTCGTCCCATTTCCAAAGTGAATGTCCGGCATATCCGCGTTCGATTGTACCATCCAAGTTATCCCAATGATTCAGGATACGAATTCGATAATCAGGTCGTTCGGAGATATTGAGGGATTGCAAAGCTGATTCCGGTAGTTGTCCGGTAGCTTGCAGGCGGAGTAAATGATACGTTCCATAAAGTACTCCTTGTTCACCGGAAGAGGCTATCGTTATTTGACTGCCACCTTTGGAGGTCTGAATCGTATATCCCTCATTTCCAAGTGCACGAAGTTCTTTATTGTTCCGGACCTCCAAAGTAACCGGGATTCCTCCCTGCCAGAAGTTCTGTAATTCGGAAACCGCAATACGTAATGTAGGTGATTGTTTCTTGCTGGTGATTTCCGCTTTCGCTCCCGATGCATAACGAAGCCACAAGGCGCTTCCATCTTCTGCCCAAATAGAAGAAAAGCAAAAAAACAAAGTGAATGTCAATGCAAATATATTTCTCATAGTACAAAGTATGTTATCACAATTAATTTACAGTATGATAGCATAAGTCAATTAAGCATTCATACTTAATAATAACCGCCTCTACCTGAAAAATCCCTATTACCTAATATTCTGGTAAAAGTAGGTATGTTTTTCAAATAGAGGCGGTTGTTTTAATGTATCCTATTATTCATTCTACGGGAGAATGGTAATAATTCGCCCGTCTGCATCATACTGAAGTTCGCAGACTTTCAAGCTACGGAGCCAAGTCTTCCCCTCCGATGGTACACAATCGTGATGAAACAGATACCACTTGCCTTTAAACTCCACGATGGCATGGTGAGTAGTCCATCCTACCACCGGAGTCAGAATGACTCCCTGATAAGTAAACGGACCATAAGGGTTATCACCTATTGCATAGCAAAGCAAATGAGTGTCTCCCGTAGAATAGGAGAAATAGTATTTGCCATTATATTTATGCATCCACGAAGCTTCGAAGAAACGGCGTTCCGTATCCCCTGCTGTCAACGGCTTGCCGTTTTCATCCAGAATTACCACTGCACGGGGTTCTTCGGCAAACTCCATCATGTCTTCACTCAAACGAGCGACACGCGACGGGATTGCTTCCTCCTCTCCTTCCGGCAAAACAGCAGATTCCAAGGCTTTATTATTACGGTAACGTTGAAGTTGTCCACCCCACAATCCACCGAAATACATATAATAGTTACCATCTCCGTCATCCCACACAGCCGGATCGATACTGTAACTTCCCTTCATCGGATTAGCTTCCGGTATAAAAGGACCATAAGGTTTATCACTCACAGCTACCCCGATACGGAATATATCATTCTGATCTTTCAAAGGAAAATACATATAGTACTTACCATCTTTACAAACCACATCACAATCCCAAAGTTGACGGCCCGCCCAAGGAATATCCTCTGTGGAAAGCACCACTCCATGATCTTTTATTTCACCGTTCATCACATCATCCATAGAATACACGTGATAATCTTTCATATTGAAATGATCGCCATTATCATTTTCAGCAATACCACTTTCCCAATCGTGCGAGGGATAAATATACAGTTTGCCATCAAATACATGTACGGCAGGGTCAGCCATATAATCACCGGGAACTAAATATCTTTTTTCTGTTTTCATGCTTTTTCGGTTTTTCTGTTAGAAACTTATTTTGTTTTTTCAGCCTCTTTGATAATCAGGTCGACTACCGGTTTCGGCTGATAATTGCGATCAAAAAGTAACGGATAATCCGTGCGACCTCTCATCGGCCAGTCATTACGCCAAGAGTTCTGATCGGCTACTCCCCAAAGAGTAACCCTAGTAATGAGGTTATGGTGTTTCAGGAACAGACGGAAAAAGTCATTCATTCTTTCAGTCCATGCTTTCGATACCTCTTCCGGTAATCCATCCGGATAAGGATTCATCTCTTTTTTATATTCAAAAGAAGCGGAAACCTCTGCACCTACATTGGGATTCGGTGATGGTATCACCGTCAAATCCAGTTCTGTTATCATTATCTTCACTCCTGTTCCGGCAAAAGCCAACATACTCTTCTCAAATTCACTGATTTTCGGGTAGTCCATGCCAATGTGTCCTTGCATACCTATGGCATCAATACGGATTCCACGTCTTTTCAAATCGTTCACCATCTTCACGACAGCTTCTCTTCTGCCCGGTTGGGCCATTGAGTAGTCATTGTAGTAAAGTTCGGCATTCGGATCAGCCTCGTATGCATATTGAAAAGCCAATGGAATATATTCTTCCCCCAGAATCTCATAAAACTTTGTCTTGCGATATGCTCCATTATCTTCAATCGCTTCATTTACTACATCCCAGCCTTTAATACGGCCTTTATAGCGTTTCACAATGGTAGTGATATGGTCTTTCATCCGTTTCTTCAGGACTTCCGGAGAAACATTGTTCCCGTCCTTATCTACGCAAAACCAAGGAGCCAATTGTGAATGCCAAATCAGGCAGTGACCAATGATAGCCATTTGATTGCTCTCACCAAAACTGACAAATTCATCTGCCTGCGTAAAATTATACTTATTTTCTTTCGGATGAATGATAGAAGACTTCATGCAGTTTTCCGCCACGATGGAATTAAAATTCTTCTTTACAACTTCAACAGCTGCGACATCCTTACCGGAACTTTGATGTGTGTTCACTGACACGCCAATCAAAAACTTGTTTTTCAAAGCCTTTTTCAGCGAATTTCCATCTTTCGCAAAAACTTCTCCATAAGAAAAAGAAAACATCACTGTCAACAACAACAGAATTATTCGTTTGAGTTTCATACGTTATATTTTTGAGTAATAAACATTCTACTATCTTATCTATTCGCCTTTTTTACAGCGCGATTCTATCTCCTCATTTATATTGTCAATCACACTATCTTCCAATTCATATTTAGAAATAATGAACATAGCGACCAAAAGTAACAACGCCGGAATAACGGCCACAAGCCACAGTATTCCCTGTTCGGCAAAAGGCGATTGTGACACTTCATTTGTCTGGTCGAATCCGACAAAAGCCATAACAAGTCCCGGTACAACTCCCCCAAGAGCCATTCCCGCTTTATAGAAAATACCGGTCAAAGCATTGACTATGCCTGAAATACGCTTACCATGAGTATATTCTCCATACGAAATCACTTCGGGAACCAAAGCCCACATGTACCCTGTCGCAATAATGACTCCGGTAGATTTTATGAACTGCGCCACAAAGACCAACCATATCTGCGTTTTGAGGACCGGAACCACAGAAATAATATACAGTAATGCCATACCCAATATAGCGACTGAAAGGAATACATAAAACATTTGCTTTTTTCCAATCGCACGTTTAATGGCAGGTACCATCGGCATGAAGATGAATGCGGGTATCGAGCCCAAGGCCATGAAATAAGGTAACATCTCCGGTGCACGTACATTATAAATCATATAATATGAACCGGCAGAATTACCAATGGCCATCATTGCAAAAGCAGTAATGAAAAAGAACGCCAAAATACGCAAAGGTTTATTTCTACAAAATTCTACCCACAAGTCGGACACTTTTACTTTAGATGTCTCCTCCTGATCCATAACCACACGCTCCTTCGTCTGGCTAAAGCAGAACACCAATAACGCCAATCCGATAACAGCATAAATAGTCATCGTAATAAACCATGCGTTAGCAGATGCAGTAGTATTGATTTTACCATCGGGAGACAACACCTTCACCAGTATCGGAATACCGTATGCCACGGCCAAACCGCCCAAATTGGCAAGAAACATACGCACTGACGTTAACACCGTGATTTCATTCGTATCGCGGGTAAGTGACGCATTCAGTGCTCCATAAGGCACATTAATCAATGTATAACACATGGATAATCCAACGTAAGTGAAATAGGCATAGAACAGTGAGCCCGAAAAACCGTTCCAAAAACAAAGAATGGCAAAACCTGTCAGCGGAATTCCTCCCCAAATAAGGTATGAACGATATTTCCCTAGTTTAGGATTGTGTTTATCGACGAAAGCACCCACCAGAGGATCCCAAAGGACATCCACTATCCTGACAATAAGAAACATCACGGCTGCCACCTCCGGTTTAAGTCCATATACATTGGTATAAAAAATCAGCAGATACATACATACGGTCTGGTAAATAAGGTTTTGCGCCAAATCACCGGAACCGAATCCTATACGTTGAAGCCAAGAGAGTTTATAGAAACCTTTCGCTTCATTGGTCTTTATTGTATTCTCCATAAAATAGATAAATTGGTCATTTTCTGTTTTTCGTATTCATTTCTATCAAGATAGCTGCTGCCACTCGTTGCCCTAGCGTCTTTTTATCCAATGGATGAATATCATTCCATTCTCCTAAATCACTATTTTTAATCAGAGTAACATTTTTATTTGTATCGGCTACTTCCGCCTGCGCTTTCCGGAATTCCGCCCAGGCAGTGCGTCCTCCTTTATCTGTGGGTGAAAGGAAATCCGCCAGCTCAATGATATAGAAAGGCATATCCGACTTATTCCATCGTTGTCTCCAATCGCTAATCATAGCCGTCAACAAGTCTTTATACTCATTTCTGCGTGAGACATTCGATTCTCCCTGATACCAGATGACACCAGATACCGTATAGTTCAGCAAAGGAGCAATCATGGCATTATACAGTCCTGTGGGTTTATAATGAAAAGCCGTTTGTCCCGGAGCAGCGGGCATAGGAGCACCGAGATGATATTTCCAACTCCCCTCCAGATTGATCTCCGATTCTCCTTTTTCCGGCTGACCTTTTCCGAAAAGAATTTTATAAGGCTTCTCCTTTACAAATTGAGGACGACCGCCATAACTGAAAAGGCGTATAGTTATTGTATTTTTTCCGGTTTTCAGCAATCCGGCAGGAATGGTATAGATACGGGGAGGATATTGATAAGAGACACTCCCCACAAATGTGCCATTTACATAGACGGAATCTGCATCTACGATACATCCCAAGCGAAGAGTCGCTTTTTCTCCCGCCTGTTGTGCAGACACCTGAAAGTCTTTACGGAACCAGTGGGAACCATTGATGGTATTCAGTCCGTTTGTTGCCCAGCCGGAAGCAAACAAATCTGTTTCTTTCCAATTGCTATCATCATAATCGGCAGCATACCAAGGGGTAGCCTCATGCATTCCTTTGTCTCCCTGATACAATGCCACATTCCAGGCACGACTTTTCTTTCTCTCCTCCTTTTTCATTGATTCCACCAAATCGTCCGATTCATAGATACGCTTTTCATTCAAATAAAATGGAAAAGGCTTCAACCCTCCCTCGCTGATCCACGCTTCTACCGGTGAACCTCCGACACTGGAATTTATGATTCCTACCGGAACTTTTGTCTTTTGATAGACATCTTTAGCAAAGAAATAGACCAAAGCAGAGAAAGACATCACATTTTCAGGAGTCATTGCCTGCCAGGAAATTCCAGGAATATCTGTCTGCGGAGCATGAAAATTATAGAGTAGAGGTGTTTTTATATAGCGTACCATCGGATAGTTACTATCCGTAGATATTTCATCGCGAAAACGATCTGTAACGCGTGAAACAGGCAATTCCATATTCGACTGTCCCGAACATACCCAAACATCACCAATAAGAACATCCTTTAATTCGATATCATTAATGGTCATCGTATAAGGTCCGCCAGCTTTCAAAACAGGCAAAATCACTTTCCAGTTACCTTGTACATCGGCAACAGTCTTATATTTCTTTTTCAGGAAAGTTATATCAACGGTTTCATCAGGATCAGCCGTTCCCCAGATATTGACAGGTTCCCCACGCTGAAGTATCATTCCGTCGGAAACAAGAGCCGGAAGTTTAACCTTTGCTTCGCCCAACAAGGCGAAGCAAAGGAACACAACTACTAACCCTACCTTATAAAACCAATACTTATTCATTCTGTCTTTTCTTTTATATGTCTTTATTTCATGATAATTTAGCAAGAGAAGAAATCCATCGGGATTCCACTTTGCAAACTTAGGA
>OBZT01000429.1_pt1 | contig 10643 bp, 8 predicted proteins | sample 1477011 | NCBI WGS metagenome assembly OBZT01 (sample SAMEA2580259, study PRJEB22360) | human gut metagenome | biome: human gut; feature: human-associated habitat; material: faeces | place: Denmark | collected 2008/2010
AGACAAGCAAAATAAAAAAGCTCTGGAGAACGTAAATGTATCTGTGCATGGCAGTAATATCGGCACTGTGACGAATGCGGAAGGAGAATTTGCTTTGAAAATCAAAAAAACAGAAGCGCCGCGCGAACTGGAGATTTCACATATAGGTTATGTAAATAATCATATCTCTCTGGAGAAAGAAACACCCTCTAAGTTGACGGTTTGGCTGACACCTCATGCTAACCTGCTGAATGAAGTGGTGGTGTTTGCTGAAAATCCACGTATGATTGTAGAGAAGGCAATCAGTAAGATTCCTCTAAATTATAGTGATAAGCGTGATATGCTGACGGGATTTTATCGGGAGACTGTACAGAAAGGGCGTCGGTATATTGGTATATCGGAGGCTGTGATCGATGTGTCCAAAACAGCCTACACTAATAGAAATACTAATTATGACAAAGTAAGGGTGGTGAAGGGACGTCGCCTGCTTAGCCAGAAAGCGAGTGATACATTAGCTGTCAAGGTTGTTGGCGGCCCTAACTTGAGCATCACTTTGGATGTTGTGAAGAACAAGGGAGCATTACTCGATATGGAAGAATTGAATAATTATGAGTTCTGGATGGCGGAATCCATGCTTATAGATAACCGTATGCAGTATGTTATTAATTTCCGCCCGAAGGTAATCCTTATGTATGCTCTCTTGTATGGCAAATTATATATCGATCGTGAACGCTTGTCATTTACCCGTATAGAGATGAGTCTGGACATGCAGGATAAATCGAAGGCAACCACTGCCATTCTATATAAAAAACCTCTCGGTTTAAGATTCAAGCCGCAAGAGCTGTCCTACCTGGTCACTTATAAAGATGTGGAGGGAAAAACTTATCTGAATTACATTAGCAACACAATCCGTTTCAAATGTGACTGGAAGAAGAAACTGTTTTCCACAAGCTATACAGTAGCTTCCGAAATGGTCGTGACCGACAAGAGAGAAGGAATGTTGGAGACTATTCCCAACAAAGAAGCCTTCAGCTTGAATCAAATATTCTATGATAAAGTAGACGAATATTGGAGTCCGGACTTTTGGGGAAACTACAATATCATCGAACCTACGGAATCTTTGGAGCACGCAGTGGATAAATTAAAAAAGCAATCGAATTGAAACAGGGATAGTTTTCTTATATTTGAGGTCAATCATAAAGAAAAGCAAAAGTATGCTGGATGAACTGCTCATACTAAAAAAGATAAAGGGAGGTGACATAAAAGCGTTTGAGGAACTCTTTCGCCGTTACTATTTTCCTCTTTGCTGTTATGCGGCAGGCATTACCGGGCAAATGGAAGTGGCTGAAGAGATTGTGGAGGAACTTTTTTATGTACTTTGGAAAGAAAGGGAGCGCTTACAGATCTTTCAGTCCGTTAAAAGTTACTTGTATAGAGCGACTCGTAATCAATCTTTGCAGTATTGCGAACACGAGGAAGTTCGGAACAGATACCGTGAAACTGTATTGACCACTTCCAACCCAGAGCAGTCAACAGATCCTCATCAACAGATGGAGTATGAGGAATTGGAGAGATTCATAAATGGAACCCTTGAAAAGCTGCCGGTTCGCAGACGGAGGATTTTCGAGATGCATCGTCTGGAAGGGCGGAAATATGTCGAGATAGCGACGCAGCTTTCGCTTTCTGTTAAGACGGTAGAGGCTGAAATGACAAAAGCCCTCCGGACATTGCGAGAAGAAGTAGAAATTTATATTCACATGAAGTGATGAAAACAGATATTTATAAAATAAAGACAGATCAGGCGTGGAATCGATTGTATAATCGCTTGGACAATGACCGTTTACTTGCGAAAGTGGATGAAGGCCACCATACACGCAAATATTCACAATGGATCAGGTACGGAGTAGTTGCCGCCGTTTTGATAGGCGTCATTTGGGGAACTTTGTATTGGGTGACCGGTTCTGATAAAGAACTGGCACAGCATCTTCTTACACAGGAAAATCAAGGTGTTTCCACTTTGGCAACGACTCTCGAAGACGGTTCTGTCGTACTCTTGGCAAAAGAAACTTCCCTGTTATATCCGAAACATTTTATTGCTGATAAACGGGAAGTGAGTCTACAGGGAAATGCGTTCTTTGACGTAGCAAAGAAGCAGGGACAACCCTTTTGGATTGATACGGAGCAAGCTAAGATTGAAGTGCTAGGTACTGCTTTCAGTGTGCAAAGTGATGAAAATGCTCCGTTCCGTTTATCCGTACAAAGAGGGATAGTGAAGGTTACTCTAAAAAAAGGAAATCAGGAGTGTTATGTAAAAGCGGGGGAAACGGTAGTAGTGCGATCACAACGATTAGTCGTTTTGGATACAGATAAGGAGAATGAAGAGTGGGGGAGCTTCTTTAAGCATATACGATTTAAAGATGAATCGTTAGCGAACATTCTGAAAGTCATGAATTTGAATTCGGATAGTTTGCAAATACAAGTTGTCTCACCGGCATTGGAGGAACGTCGGCTGACTGTCGAATTCTCTGACGAATCTTCTGAAGTTATAGCTAATCTGATAGCTAGTGCGCTCGGTCTGCAATGTATCCGGCAAGGAGATATTCTTTTATTATCGGAATAGAACTCATTAAAGTTGGGAAAAATGAAACAGGCTTATCATTATCTGTCCATTCTGCTGATACTCTTCTTTTTCGTTGATATGGTGAGAGCGGATGAGAGTGATGTGCTGGAGCGTATAGTCAGACTTCCCAAGATAAAAGGTACTGTTTATTCATTGTTGAGTGATGTCTCTCAACAGTCGGGATATATGTTTATTTATGATAGCAAAGTCATTGATAATGATGCAGTCGTGAAAATAAAGGGAGGCGAACGTTCCATTCGTCAGGCAGTGTATGACATCGTAGGAAATACCAGTCTGGAGTTTCAAGTGATGGGCACTCACATCCTGATTACTCTCCCTTCGGAGAAAAAGGTACGTGTGCAACAAGATTTTGTTCCGGAACAGATAACAAACTTTGTCATTATCGGTACTTTGCTGGATAAGGAGACAGGAATACCTATCTCTTCTGCTACTGTTGGAGTGCGAGGAACATCTATTGGCAGTATAACGAATCAGAATGGAGATTTTAAACTGTCTTTACCCGATTCTTTGAAAAATGATTCGATTACTTTTTCTCATATAGGTTATCTTTCACAGGACATAGAGTTTGCTTTGCTGATTGGACGGCACAATATACTTAGTCTCGAACCTAAAGTTGTCCCTTTGCAGGAAGTGGTGATTCGTCGAAGTGATCCAAAGAAACTTTTGCGTGAAATGATTGAGCGGCGGAATAAGAATTATTCGCATACTGCGGTATATCTGACTACTTTTTATCGTGAAGGAGTTCAGTTGAAAAACAAATTTCAAAACTTGTCGGAAGCTGTGTTTAAGGTTTATAAGACATCCTCATATTCTTCTGTACCGGATCAGGTGAAGCTGTTGAAGATGAGTCGGCTAAGTAATGTAGAAGCAAAAGACAGCTTGCTTGTAAAAGTAAAATCCGGAATTCAGGCTTGTATCCAGATGGATATCATCAAAGATATGCCCGAGTTCCTGACTCCTAGTGTAGAGAAGGGTATTTATGACTATACTTCAGAAGGAGTAACATTTTTAGAGGACCGATTTGTAAATGTGGTGCATTTTGAGCAGAAAAAGGGAATCAGCGAACCTCTTTTTTGTGGAGAGCTATTTCTTGATTCCGAGACAAGTGCTCTATTGCAAGCCCGTCTGGAAGTTCATCCTGTATATGTGAAGAATGCGGCAGGTATGTTTGTCGAAAGGCGTACGCGTAACGTGCGAATGATTCCTCAAAAGGTGGTATATACTATTTCTTATAAACCGTGGCAAGGGACTTATTACATACACCATATCCGTGGAGATCTTCATTTCAAAGTGAAACGGACAAAAATGCTGTTCGGCAGCCGGGATCTTCATATCTGGTTTGAGATGATTACTTGCAAGGTGGATACCGAACAAGTGGTCGTATTTCCCCGTACAGACAGATTGCCCACCCGTACCATCTTCTCTGACACCTATTTCAAATATGATGAGAACTTTTGGAAGGACTTCAACGTGATCCCATTGGAAGAGGAAATCAGTAAACTGATAGAAAAGATCTCTTTGAAGATAGAAAAAATAGGTGATTGATTTGTTTTGTCATTCAATGAGATTGCTGTACCTTTGCATCCGGTTTAAAAGATTGTATGTTATGGAATTACCAAAAGATCCGATGATGTTGTTCAGCGTCATCAATATGAAGTTACGTGATTGTTATTCTTCACTTGACGAACTTTGTGAAGATATGAATGTGGACAAGGATGAATTAGTGAATAACTCCATTTCCAGTTGAAAGCCGTGGGCTTTGAATATAGTGTAGAACACAATAAGTTCTGGTAATCATTTTCTTGTTTACAACTTATAGATAAACTACTAAAAGTGCCTTCATCGCCTTTACAAAGGATATGGAGGCACTTTTTATATCTTATGCGCAGCTTCTCTCTTACTCTTTCTTGTTAATAAAAGCAAAATGCGGATTCCCGTATTTAACTTCCCCGCTCTTCTTCGTTCTAACTAATAAAGCTCAGAAAAAGAATTGATGATAAACGAGAATAAAATTCGTGAAGCTTGTGCCTCGAATCGCGAACGGGGATTCAAGATGTTGATGGACTCTTTTCAGGTACCGATATATAATTATATCCGTAGACTGGTTGTATCTCATGAAGATGCGGAGGATGTGCTTCAGGAAGTCTTTATCCGGGTGTTCCGGCATATCGATCAGTTTCGCGAAGAAAGTTCACTGTCAACCTGGATTTACCGGATTGCCACGAATGAGAGTTTACGCTTGCTGAACGGTCGTAAAGATGAGGGAGTTGTTTCTGCAGAAGATGTTCAGGAAGAGTTGATGGGCAAGTTGAAGGCTTCCGATTATATTGATTATGAAAATGAGCTGGCAGTGAAGTTTCAGGAGGCCATTCTAAGTTTGCCTGAAAAGCAACGGCTTGTATTCAACTTACGTTATTACGATGAACTTGAATATGAAGAGATTGCCCGTGTACTGGATAGCAAAGTGGATACACTAAAAGTGAATTACCACTATGCGAAAGAGAAGATTAAGGAATATATATTAAACAGATAGAATGATGAAAAAGGATTTTGATTTTGACGATATTGGTAAACGGACACCCTACCGTACTCCTGAAGGATTCTTCGAGGATGTGCAGCGAAAGGTGATGGAGCGCGCCGGAGTGAAGCAACAGCGGAAATCTCACATGAAGCTGATTATTTCTACGGTGATTACCATAGCAGCAGTATGGGTCGGATTTCTGTTTGTTCCATCTTTGAGACAGGCAGATGAGGTTAAAACACCTTCTTCGAAAGTATTAGCCAATGGTACGGAACCTGTAGATAAATGGATTAAAGAACTATCGGATGAGGAGTTGGAAGAGCTCGTCAGCTTCTCTGAAAATGATATATTTTTGAATTAAGTAACTCAATCATTATTTTAAACGTGAAGATTATGAAGACTAAATTTATTTATGTAATTTTGGCTGTTCTTTTGATGGGAAGCCAGATGACTTTGTCTGCACAGAATTCAGATAACAAAGAGAGAAAACAGCGTCCTACACAGCAGCAAATGATGCAAATGCAGGTGGACCAGATGGTGAAAACATTGATGCTGGATGATGCAACAGCTGCTAAGTTTACTCCGGTTTATGAGAAATATCTCAAAGAATTGCGTGAATGCCGTATGATGAATCACAAGCCGAGAACAGAAAAAGCTAAGGCTACAGATGCTAATGCTAAAAAAGAACGGCCGTCCATGACTGATGACGAGATTGCGACCATGTTGCGGAATCAGTTTACTCAAAGCCGTAAAATGCTGGATGTTCGTGAAAAGTATTACAATGAATTCAGCAAGATACTTTCGCAGAAGCAGATTCTGAAGATTTATCAGCAAGAGAAGATGAATGCTAATAAGTTTAAGAAAGAGTTTGACCGCAGAAAAGGACAGAAACCGGGACAGGGACATCACCAGGGACAAAGACCTCGCGCTCCACGTCCGGACCAGAAATAAAGATTAGGTTTATTTTATTATAGTTTTATTTTACTAAATCAACACAATTTGAACATAGACAGCCATATTTATTCTTTTCAGTACCGTTTGATTACTTGTTATGTCTTGTTACTGATTAGTTTGACTGTTTTTGCTCAGTCCGGCAAAGAGCGTTTTTCCGGTCGTGTGATTGATACTGAAACCTATCAGCCGGTACCGTTTGCTACGGTCCGGCTTTTAGCTTTACCGGATAGTACATTGTTGGGCGGCGGCGCTACGGATGCTATCGGTAAATTTCAACTTTCCGTTTCCATTCCTAATCATGCAACTAAAGCGAAGTCTTTATTATTACAGGTTTCATATATCGGATATAAGCAGGTTTTTCATCCCATTTCCATTTCCAGCAAAAGTTCTTCTTATGAATTGGGGGATATAAATCTGACTCCGGAAAGTTATGCTTTGGATGAAGCAGTGGTAGTAGGACAGGCTCCAATGGCGGTGACAGAGGGGGATACAACGGTATTCAACGTTTCTGCCTATCGTACTCCCGAAGGTTCAATGCTTGAAGAATTGGTAAAACAGCTTCCGGGAGGTGAAATAGATGCAGACGGTAAGTTGCTGATACATGGCAAGGAAGTAAAAAAGATTTTGGTGGATGGTAAAGAGTTTTTCTCTGATGATCCGAAAGCCGCTCTTAAAAATCTTCCTGTGGAGATGGTGGAGAAGTTAAAAGCGTATGAACGTCAATCGGATTTGGCACGTCTTACGGGAATAGATGACGGAGAGGAAGAGATGATTCTGGACTTGTCTGTGAAAAAAAATATGAAACGGGGCTGGATGGAGAATTTTATGGGAGGATATGGAAGTAAAGACCGTTATGAATTAGCCAATACCTTGAACCGTTTTCGTGAAAACTCTCAATTAACCATTATCGGGAATCTGAATAATACCAATAACCAGGGATTCTCGGAATTACAGAATGAATCTTCCAGTTCAACAGGCAATATCCGTAGCCGGATGGGACTGACTACCTCCCGCTCATTGGGGCTTAATGCAACTTATGACTGGAAGCGCGTTAAATTACGTTCAAATGTTCAATATGTTGGCACCGATCGTTTGGAAGATAGCCGTACCACAGTCGACAACTTTCTCCGGGAAGATAAATCAATCAATCTTGGCACGAGTCATAGCCGGCAACAGAATCACGAACTGGTAGCCAATGCTTCTCTTGAATGGAAAATGGATTCTGTTACTACATTGATTTTCCGTCCTCAATATCGTTTCGCAGCCAATGACAGAGAGAATAATGGTTTTCAGGAAGGGTGGGGGAATGATGTGTTGCTGAATGAGAGAGAGTCCTCCGGCACTAATCATAATTCCCGGTATAATCTGGCACTGATGTTGCAGCTTAGTCGGAAATTGAGTCGTTTAGGGAGAAATGTTGCTTTGAAGGTAGATTATGGTACTAATGCTTCAGCTACGGATCGGACGAACCTTTCTACTACCCGGTACTTCAAAAATAATACGAAGAAGATTCAGAATCAGAAAATAGAGGATGATGTTGACGGATTCAATTACCGGGTGCAGTTGGTGTATGTAGAGCCATTACCGTGGCGGCATTTCCTGCAACTGCGTTACAGTTATCAGTATAGAGTGAATAATTCCGATCGCTTTGTCTATGACTGGGATAAGGAATTGGAAGAGTTTGCTCCTGATTTTGATGAAGAATCCAGTAACCGTTTTGAGAATCAATATACTAATCATCTAGTAAATCTTGCGATACGTACCTCGCAAAAAAAGTACAATTATAATATTGGTGTTGATTTTGAACCTCAAAAGTCTGTTAGCCATTCATTATTGAGTGATGCTCCCGAAAATCAGTTGGAAAGATCGGTCATGAATTTTTCGCCTACGGTCAATTTCCGCTATAAGTTTTCAAAACGCACCCGTTTGCAAATTGTGTATAGGGGAAAAGGGAAACAGCCTAATATACGTGATCTCCAACCTGTGACCGACCGTACCAACCCTTTGAATATCCGTGTCGGAAACCCTTTGTTGAAACCTTCATATATGAATACTTTTACGCTGAATTTCAATTCTTATAATACCAAACATCAGCGAAATATGGTAGCTACCGCTTTGTTCGAGAATACCATTAACAATGTAACCAATCAGGTGACTTATGATAGTGAAACCGGTGTACGAACTACATCCCCGGTCAATATGAATGGTAATTGGCGGGCCATGGGTTCTTTTTCTCTCAATACCCCTTTTAAGAATCGTAACTGGATATTTCGTACTTACTCCTATCTGCAATACCGGAATCAGAATGGCTATACAACCTTGAACAAAGAAGAACCGGTGAAAACTTCCGTACAGCATTTAACGGGACGTGAACGTCTACGGATTACTTATCGTACCCGCCAAATGGAACTTACAGGGCTTGTTGGTCTGACTTATAACAATTCTTATAATGACGTACGGGAGAAACGTACTGAAACTTTTGATTATCAGGTAGGAACTGAATTGCAGCTTTATCTTCCTTGGGGGATGGAGTTATATAATGACCTGACTTATTTCCTTCGTACCGGATATGGTTATGAGGGTTATGCCAAAGCAAATTTCATGTGGAACTGTCAGCTGTCAAAAGCCTTTTTGAAGAGGAAACAGTTACTAATCCGCTTTAAAATATATGATATTCTTCATCAGGACATTTCTATGATACGCACGATAACCGCTACTGCCATTCGTGACACTGATTATAATGCACTGGGTTCTTACTTTATGGTGCATGCTATCCTTCGTTTGAATATGATGGGAAAATAATTAGAAATTAAATCTTCATTAGTTTGAAAACCACAGCAGGGTTTTGATTGTTGTATGTCCTACGTATAAAAACAATGTAAGGCTGGCTGAATGTTTCGACTGATAAAAAAGATAAAAGATAAAGGTCGTTGGCGCATTTTTAAACTGAAGTTGATTGATGCCCGACTGTACTTTGTCAGTATCTTCGTAGGATTACTGACAGGACTTGTGGCTGTGCCTTATCATTACCTATTACAGTTTTTCTTTAATCTCCGTCACGATTTCTTTGATTCTCGTCCCAAATGGTATTGGTACATACCTCTTTTTCTTTTGATGTGGGGAATACTTGTATTCGTATCCTGGTTGGTAAAGAAAATGCCGCTTATTACCGGTGGGGGTATTCCGCAAACACGTGGAGTTATCAATGGCAGGGTTGATTATAAACATCCTTTTCTGGAATTGGTGGCAAAGTTTGTAGGTGGAATACTTGCATTAAGTACCGGGTTGTCTTTGGGGCGTGAAGGTCCCTCCGTACAAATAGGTTCGTATGTTGGATATTTGGTATCCAAATGGGGGAGGGTGCTTAGTGGTGAACGGAAACAACTATTGTCTGCCGGCGCCGGTGCCGGGTTAGCTGCTGCTTTTGCTGCCCCATTGGCTTCATCATTGTTGGTGATCGAATCTATCGAGCGGTTCGATGCACCTAAAACAGCTATTACCACTCTTTTGGCAGGAGTAGTGGCAGGTGGAGTTGCCAGTTGGATTTTCCCGATCAATCCTTATTTTCATATTGATGCTATTGTACCGGGGATGACTTTCTGGGGGCAAGTGAAATTGTTTCTTTTGCTGGCAGCAGTGGTTTCTGTCTTTGGAAAGTTCTTTTCTGTCACCACTCTTCAGGTGAAACGTATTTACCCTGCTATTAAGCATCCGGAATACGTGAAGATGTTGTATTTGCTTTTTATAGCTTTTCTGATTTCTATGGCTGAGTTTAATCTGACCGGAGGAGGGGAACAGTTCTTGTTATCACAAGCTATGCATCCGGACACGCATATTCTCTGGATTGTCGGCATGATGTTGTTGCATTTTGTTTTTAGCACTTTTTCTTTTTCTTCGGGTTTACCGGGAGGAAGTTTTATCCCGACGCTGGTGACGGGAGGACTTCTTGGACAAATAGTGGGATTAATTATGGTTCAACAGGGTGTTATTGCTTATGAGAATATTAGTTATATCATGTTGATTTGTATGTCTGCATTCCTTGTTGCAGTAATCCGTACCCCTTTGACAGCTATTGTACTAATAACCGAGATTACGGGGCATTTGGAAGTCTTTTATCCTTCTATTGTTGTAGGAGGATTAACTTATTATTTTACGGAAATGCTTCAAATCAAACCGTTCAATGTTATTTTGTATGACGATATGATTCATTCGCCTGCATTTAAGGAAGAACCGCGTTACACATTGTCTGTAGAAATAATGAGCGGCTCTTATTTAGACGGGAAAATAGTAGATGAACTTCGTTTACCGGAGCGTTGTGTGATAATTAATGTTCATCGTGACCGGAAGAATTTGCCTCCTAAAGGGCAGACATTAATGCCCGGCGATCAGGTGCAAATAGAGATGGATTCGCAGGATATAGAGAAACTGTATGAACCTTTAGTCAGTATGGCGAATATTTATTAAGTGTCTGGCTCTTATCCTTTGATATATACAAGAATAGCTGAAAGAGAGATTCTTCCAGCTATTCTTGTTTCAGTATATTAAGTA
>OBZT01000430.1_pt1 | contig 10640 bp, 10 predicted proteins | sample 1477011 | NCBI WGS metagenome assembly OBZT01 (sample SAMEA2580259, study PRJEB22360) | human gut metagenome | biome: human gut; feature: human-associated habitat; material: faeces | place: Denmark | collected 2008/2010
TCTGTATCCCGGGTTCTGTAGCCGACGACCGTAAGGTTGGTATCGGTCATGGTAATCTGGCTGCTATGTTGTTGCGTGAAGAAACTAAATGTTTCGCTTTCCTGGCAGGTCACGAATCTTTCGCTGCTGCCGAAGGTGCTATCAAAATCGCTGCAAAAGCAGACAAAGTACGTAAAGAACCTCTGCGTTGTATCTTGAACGGTCTTGGAAAAGACGCTGCTCAGATCATCTCTCGTATCAACGGCTTTACTTATGTTCAGACACAGTTTGACTATTTCACAGGCGAACTGAAAGTAGTACGTGAAATTGCTTACTCTGACGGTCCTCGTGCAAAAGTAAAATGCTATGGTGCAGATGATGTACGTGAAGGTGTAGCCATCATGTGGAAAGAAGGCGTGGACGTATCTATCACAGGTAACTCTACTAACCCGACTCGTTTCCAGCACCCGGTTGCAGGTACTTACAAGAAAGAACGTGTATTGGCCGGTAAGCCATACTTCTCAGTAGCTTCAGGTGGTGGTACAGGTCGTACTCTTCATCCGGACAACATGGCTGCTGGTCCTGCTTCTTATGGTATGACAGACACAATGGGTCGTATGCACTCAGACGCTCAGTTCGCCGGTTCATCCTCAGTTCCTGCTCACGTAGAAATGATGGGATTCTTAGGAATTGGTAACAACCCGATGGTAGGTTGTACAGTAGCTTGTGCAGTTGACGTAGCTCAGGCTTTGAGCAAATAATCCAAGTTAATTACTACATATTAAATCCCTGTAACTGATAAAGTTATGGGGATTTTTATTTTCAATAAGTTCGTTCGTTGAACTGCTGACTTACTTCTCTCCTACCTTTCTAAATCAATCAAGAATATTACAAATAATTGGCTGAATTTACTGTATGAATTTGGCTCTTTAGGTCGTAAGTGGGGTGCACGATTAGAAGTTAGTTTAGGGTAAATTGGGGCTGAAATAGCAGATATTTTGTGACTTATTTATGACCATTTTATTGTTTTCACACAAGTGGTCATATAGTACACCATAACAAACTAAATTACAGATAGATATAGCCATTTAAAGAACTTCCAAATGTCTAATTTTAATTGATTAAACAATGGAAAGAAGTTCATTCGCTGTTCTCTTCTTCATAAGAGAAAGCAAAGTTAGAAAAGATGGTAACGCACCTATTTAAGCCAGCATTACCATAAATGGAGAAAGATGTTTTTTCTCTACAGGCAAGAAAGTAAAAGCTACTACTTGGGATAAGACAAGCAATTAGTAAAGGGTAAAGACGAATAAACTATAAGCCTCAACAACTATCTTAAATCAGTCAAAGCTAAACTGTATGAGAAAGAAGCTGAATTGTTAGACAAAGAGTTCGTTATTACAGCCCAACCGCTATATAATGCTTACTTTGGTAAAGTAGAGTGCTTAAAGGAAAGAAGCCTATTGAGCATATTGAGCAATTGAAAGCACACAATGCAGAGCGTAAGGCGATGGTAAGTAAAACTGCTATTGTGTTTGAGTACACAGCCAGATTGCTCAAAGAGTTCATTCTACAGAAATATAATAGAAAGGATTTATACCTAAGATATGAAAGAAGCAAAGGTTTACTTTGGTACTGCCTATTACTTCAAATTAGAACGAGAAAAGAAAGATTTACTATTTACTAATGATATTCAATCTGCTGCCAATGAATATACCAATAAACTACCTCAACAGGAAGCGCCTAATATCTAAAGAGTATGCAACGACTAACAAATCCATACTAATATTGACTCCTTCTAATCTGTATAGGCTCTTTTGTCTATCCCTGTATAGAAATAATAGGTATAATATCAAAATGAGACTAAAAGACCTTGCCAAGTTTACAGGAGAGAAAGAAAGTGCATTAAAACAGTTCAATACTGACATTAAAGGTATAGTTTCCATTAAAGAATACTATTTACCAACAGCACACTCCATTTACACTATTAGGAAAAATAGATATAACTTACCAGATTTAGAGACTCACTTTATAACGTTATCAAAGGAGTTTACTCAAGTCAATGTACCTATTAAAATCAAAGGATATTACATTAAGCTCTTACTTATAGCAGAGAATAATATTATTAGCTTGCCCAATAGTAAATAGGCAGTCTACTTAAAATGAATAAAGACACTGTTCAAAAATACAATGTGGATTTACAAGAATTAGGTTTATTGCGGTTGCTATCCAATGGAGTAAAGCTAACACCAGATAATCTACTATTAAGTAATGATAATGCAAAACCCAAATTAGTCTGGAATGAAAGTAGCCAAAATCCATTACCCAACATAACTCTAAACTCAAGAAACTAAGGTAAACGACTTATTTATACCTATCCATTAGCACTTAATGGAGAGATACGGATAAGTCGTTAACAGCTAAATTCTTATAGCAGAAGCTCTTAAAGTGGCAAAATCCTAATAGCATTGAGCGAACATATACAACCCACCCCTAAATTCCTCTTGCCTTTTTAAAACAAAGGATTGCTTCTTCCAAGATTATCCCTATGTAAAATATAGCATTAAAGAATAAACTAGTATAACAATGGATTTTAATGACAAAAGGAACTATAAATAGGATTGAATTAATATCTTTGCAAAATTAAGATTAAAATGATATGGATTCACAATACGTACTTAAATATTTAAAGGATAAAAATACAATCGCCACAGAAGCATGTACTTCTATGAAAATGGTCATTGATTATAACATTACACCTAAGGAATATTTAAGCTATGCTAAACTTGACCTTGATGAGCAATATGGACATCATTTAATCAACGCTTTATGTAATGCTAAACGTGCATTTCATTGCCAATTAGATATTATATTAAAAAACCTAGCAAGAAAAACAGCTAATAGTTTTCTTAGCAAAAAGAAGTTGTTAGAAGAACTAGGAATTATTACCCCTAGAATATTAGAAAAATTGAATAGGCAAAGAAATATATTGGAACATGAGTATACCAAACCTAGTCTAGAAGAAGTTTCAGACTTCTTAGATATAACTGAGCTATTTATTGAATACACAAACAAATATGTCTATACACTAAAGTGTAATTGTTCTTTTGAGAATGTCACAATGGAAATACCAAGTTTAGATATTTCTTATAGAACAGAAGATGGGGAAATTGAAATACTTTATATTGATGATACAAAACAAATAAGAAGACCAATTATAGATGCGAAGGATATTAATCGTAAAGAGATATTAAGGCTTTATTTGAATTTTGCTTATGAAGATTACTGGGACTGGGAGTAATGTAAAATAAACTGTGTCATGCATTGTTTTTTAAATAAAAGAAGAATTTGATTTTGAAAGCATAAGAACAAGGCTATAGAACAGTTAAAGGCTGGTAAGCCATTGTTGGGTAAGGATGGTACCTTTGGCCATTCCCAGACCAAAGAGTTTTTCCCTAAAAAACACCTCTCCTTTTCTCTATCATTTCCCTAATTCTATTTTCAGTATTATAACTTATCCTAATCTCACTACAAAATCAATGCATTTAGATTACAAAATATAGAATAAGTCTTTCTTTTCTGTATATTTGCGCCCGGTATTTTAGATGCAATTCCGAAAAGTCGTAAGTTTTCGGAGTCATTTTATACTTCCCCCACTTAAGAACTTACTTATTTAGACAAAGTTAATGAAACAAATCAATGCAGTAATTACAGGAGTTGGAGGATATGTACCCGATTACATCCTGACTAATGATGAGATATCCAGAATTGTAGATACCACCGATGAATGGATCATGGGGCGTATCGGCATCAAGGAAAGACGTATTCTGAATGAAGAAGGTCTTGGCACTTCATACATGGCACGTAAGGCTGTGAAACAGTTGATGCAACGTACAAAAAGCCATCCGGATGACATCGATCTGGTAATTGTCGCTACAACCACTCCCGATTATCGGCTTCCTTCAACAGCTTCCATTCTGTGTGAAAGAGTGGGATTAAAAAATGCATTCGCCTTTGATATGCAGGCAGTATGCAGTGGTTTCTTATATGCTCTGGAGACCGGAGCCAACTTTATCCGTTCGGGAAGATACAAAAAGGTCATCATAGTTGGTGCCGATAAGATGTCATCGGTGATAGATTACACCGATCGCGCCACTTGTCCTATTTTTGGTGATGGTGCAGCAGCTTTCTTACTGGAACCTACTACGGATCATTTAGGCATTATAGATTCTGTTTTAAGAACAGACGGCAAAGGACTCCCTTTTTTACATATGAAAGCCGGCGGCTCCGTATGTTCTCCTTCTTATTTTACAATAGACAATCACATGCACTATCTTTATCAGGAAGGCCGTACAGTATTCAAATATGCTGTAGCCAATATGTCAGATGCTTGTGAATCGATTATCGAAAGAAATCAGCTAACGAAAGACCAAATCGACTGGGTTATTCCCCACCAGGCCAATCAACGCATTATCAATGCTGTCGCCCAGCGCCTGGATATGCCATTAGAAAAAGTCATGATCAATATCGAACGCTATGGCAACACCAGTGCCGGCACACTTCCATTATGTATATGGGATTTCGAAGATAAGCTCAAAAAAGGTGATAATTTGATCTTTACCGCTTTCGGAGCCGGATTTGCCTGGGGAGCCGTCTACGTGAAATGGGGATATGACGGAAAGATAAATAACGCCACCAGCACACAAACTTAGCCACAGAAAGTCATAATCACGCCACCGTCAACATCAGATAGCTTTTTAAAGCAAAATAGCCCAAAGTACTTTTTGGCAAATACAAAGGAACCTTATGCCGTTTTTTTTGTTATTTGCTGATAATTAAATGCATTAAGATGATGGAAAATGGCGTAATGATGCAGTATTTTGAATGGAATCTGCCAAACGATGGAAAGTTGTGGAAACAATTAAAAGAAGACGCATCACATCTACATAAAATCGGTGTGACAGCAGTTTGGATTCCGCCTGCTTATAAAGCCGACGAGCAGCAAGATGAAGGTTATGCAACCTATGACTTGTATGATCTTGGCGAGTTCGAACAAAAAGGAACCGTAAGAACGAAGTATGGCACAAAAGATGAATTGAAAGAAGCGATCGACGAGTTACATAAAAACCACATTTCAGTATATCTGGATGTAGTACTCAACCATAAAGCCGGAGGTGATTTCACTGAAAAATTTATGGTTGTGGAAGTCGATCCCCATGACAGAACCCAAGGATTGGGAAAGCCGTTCGAGATACAAAGCTGGACCGGATATAGTTTCCATGGACGCAAGGATAAATATTCTGATTTCAAATGGCATTGGTATCACTTCTCCGGAACCGGTTTTGACGATGCCAAAAAGCGGAGCGGCATCTTCCAGATACAAGGAGAAGGCAAAGCATGGAGCGAGGGTGTAGATAGCGAAAATGGAAACTATGATTTCCTGCTATGTAACGATATCGATCTGGATCATCCGGAAGTAATTGCCGAACTGAATCGCTGGGGAAAATGGGTTTCCAAAGAACTGAACCTTGACGGAATGCGTTTGGATGCCATCAAGCACATGAAGGATAAGTTCATCGCACAATTTCTGGATGCGGTAAGGAGTGAAAGAGGAAACAACTTTTACGCTGTAGGTGAATACTGGAACGGAGATCTGAAAACACTCGATGCATACATAGAATCTGTGGGCCATAAAGTCAACTTATTTGATGTTCCGTTACATTACAATATGTTTCAGGCTTCACAAGAAGGCAAAAATTATGATTTGCAGAATATCTTGAAGGGCACATTGGTCGAACATCATTGCGATTTAGCAGTCACCTTTGTCGACAATCACGATTCACAATTGGGCAGTTCGTTAGAATCACAAATAGAGAACTGGTTCAAGCCACTGGCCTATGGTTTGATATTATTGATGAAAAACGGTTATCCCTGCCTGTTCTATGGAGACTATTATGGTGTAAAAGGCGAAAAGTCTCCCCATGCCCCGATCATTGATATTTTACTGAATGCAAGGCGAAAATATGCCTACGGTGATCAGATCGAATATTTCGATCATCCTTCTACCATTGGTTTCATCCGTACGGGAGATAAAGAACACACCGGTTCCGGTCTGGTCTTCTTAATGTCAAATGATGAAGCCGGTAGCAAAATGATGAATCCGGGTGAGGAACATAAAGGGGAAGTATGGCATGAAATCACCGGAAGCATTCCCGAAGAGGTCACTTTAGATGAGAAAGGAAACGGAAAATTCTCTGTTAATGCCCGTAATATTGCCGTTTGGATAAAGAAAAGTTAAAATGGAAATTCATTCGGAGAGAAAGAAAAAGCTTAGTTTACCCCTACTGTTCAAAATAATAAAAGATACAGTTTGGGGATTTATAGACGACAGCGTTATGAGGCTGAGCGCTTCATTGGCTTATGCGACATTGTTTTCAATTATCCCTTTTCTTTCTCTCCTGGTCACTGTCGGAGTCTTTTTCCATATGGATTTGGCCAACCAGCTTTATGTACAGTTGCAACCCATTGTAGGACCGGAAATCACCGAAGCACTTCGCTCCATTATAGAAAATGCAGAACATACAGATTCTTCCAGATCTGCTGCCATTGTCAGCTTAGGCATTTCTATTTTCGGTGCTACCACCATCTTTGCAGAGATACAAAGTTCATTGAACACAATTTGGGGAATAAAAGCTGTTCCTAAAAAAAGCTGGCTCAAATTTATCAAAAACAGAATACTCTCTTTTTCCATAATACTTGTATTTGCTTTCATCCTTCTGATTACATTTACCATCACCAGCATCATCGGAGAATTGAGTAAAAAGTTTATGGTTAATTATCCCGAAATAGCCGGGTCATTGGTTCAGATAGTAGGAATCATTATAAATATAGGTGTAACGGCCATCATTTTCACATTGATTTTCAAAATATTGCCCGATGCCAAAATAAAAAGCAGAGATGTTTTTATTGGAGCGATTGTGACCACATTACTGCTACTGGTAGGTCAATGGGGAATCTCATTTTATATAGGGATTGCAAACGTAGGAACCGTTTACGGAGCAGCAGCATTCATGGTCGTTTTCGTTACGTGGATTTATTATTCTTCCATCATCATATATACAGGCGCAGAGTTCACCAAAGCATGGGCAAACGAAATGGGTGGTAAGATTTTTCCCGATGAATATGCGGTAGCCACCAAAACCATAGAAATACACGAAAACAAACCAATCGGATTGGATGATTGAGAACAGGGATTACTTCTCCTGCAATGACTTACTCTCAGCCTCACGACATGTTTTCGTATACTGTTTCAGATGCTTTCTCATCTGCCCGAAGCGGACAAAGCCTAAAAAGAATAAAATGATCCCGGCCATAATACACACCCACGCCAGCCCATGCAGACGTGAGATACTTTCAACTTGAAAGATCCCTATTCCTACAGTCAAGAGATAAAGTGCCATGCGGATATATGCAAACAAAGTTCTTTCATTGGCCAACTTTGTTCTTTCAAGTGCCAAATGATCACGGAGTATCAACTCTTTATCATTCTCAAAATTATCGGTAAATGTCAACATAGATATTGAGGAAATTGTGTTCTATACGTTTTTCTTTAAAAACAAAGATAGAAAAGAATAGTTCCCCAAAACAGAATCTCAATTAACAAAAACACCACTGATAGCCTCTCCAATTCCAACCAATCTACTACATATTAAAAATCATTTTCTGTTATATTTTTCATAACTGATTAATTAGATTTATGTAAATAGAAAAATCTCTTCATAAATAGAAGATATAACATACCCAACAGTAAGATAATCCCTAATAAATAATAATATCCATGCTCTCGTAATACCAGATATCCTACCACAACCATGGCTTGCACGAACATATAAGTCAATGATACAGTTACATGAGAAATCTTCAATTCATTGGCCATGATCTGATACAAATGCTTCCGGTGAGGCAAACCAATATTTTCATGTAGTAACAGGCGGTGTACGATCGTCAACACACTATCCACTCCGTACACAACAAGCAATACAAGCCAGCTGAAATCTTTAGTTTGAAAAATCAAACTCCCGATCAGGAACAGAACTACAAAAGCTATACTGACCGAACCCACATCACCGGCGAAGCATTTCGCTCTCTTACGGAAATTAAAGAAGTCAAACACCAACACAGAACAAATCATCGTATAAATAAAACTCTGTTCTGTGAAGGAGATCACTTCCGCATTCACATATGCCAAAGAAATCAGGATAACCAATGAATATCCACCGGTAATGCCGTTAATGCCATCCATAAAGTTATAGGCATTGATAATCCCCGTACAGACGATCAGAGCGACAAGCAACGTCCACCAAGGCAGGCTGAACAATCCCCATTGATAGAACAACAGGGTCATTGCCGTAAAATGGAAGACTAAACGCAAACCCTGCGAAGTAGAACGGATATCATCTACAAAACTGATAAAAGTGATCAAGGTCAAAGCCAGTATAAACCAAGGGTATTCAAACTGACTCGTCAGGAAAAAAGTCAATGCACCCAAATAGAAGATGATTCCTCCACCTCTCAGAGTAATCCGAGTGTGTGAACTCCGCTCATTCGGCTTGTCGATAATATTACATTTATCAGCAATACGGAAATAAAAAAGTTCTGCCCAAAATAGCAGAACTAAGATTAGCAGATAATACATAAGTTATTTAATTTCTTCAAATGAACGAATGGTCTTCATTAACCCCTCTTTAGCTGTCACAGGTAATTTATCGATACCTAAAGCTGCTTTGATCTTAGCATTACTTACCACATAATTCTCCGTCAGTTTACGAAGTCTTTCGGTATTCAAAGGCAAGTGGAGTAAAGTCCCCAATCCGGCACAAGCTTCCATAAAACGCTTATTCATCTTCCAGATACGAGGTTGTTTTTCCATTGCCTCGCACATGATGACAATCAATTCATTTGTTGACAAAGCTTCATCATCCCCCATGTGATAAATGCCCGTAGGTACATCTTTAATCAATAATCCCTCAATCACACAGCATAGGTTATCAATTGAAGTAAACGAACGACGATTTTCGAAATCACCAAGCGGCCAAGGAATGCCTTTTTTCACCACATTATACAGTAGATTCAGATTACCCTTATTACCCGGACCATGAATCATACAAGGACGAAGAATATACACCTGCTTATCTGTTGTTGAGTATTCAAAATGTTCCTTTATATACTCTTCAGCCTTGATCTTGCTCTCTCCATAAGGACCAACAGGAGTCGGAATCATATCCTCAGTAAGTATATCTCCTATTACACTATCAGCGGCAGCTTTCACTGAACTAAAGAAAATGAATTTCTTAGCAGAAGATTCCATAAAGAAATCAAAGATTTTTTGGGTCAGGCCGGTATTGATGTCAAAATAGGATTGAGCGACTGACTGATTCTTCGTATCATGGGCCTTTCCGGCAAGATGAATGACAGCATCGAATTTGGGAAGAATTTGAAATGGAAAAGATGTGGGTTCGATATCTCGCCAAGAAAATGTTTGGATCACTCCATCTCTACAAGGAAAGATAATATCAAGTCCATATAATGTATGTTTATCTCTCAAGGCCCTGATAAAATTAGAACCTATAAATCCATGGATTCCTGTAATCAGTATATTCATTCTTTTATCAATAACAGTTCAAAAACCTTCACAGCATATTTTAAACATAAAAGTGGCAAACAAGTCCAAATTCCATTCTCCCTACATGCCCTGACAATCTCCTTATTCAGTAAAATATTACTTTTTACAGATGCTGTACTGGTGCCTCCCGTACGCATTTTCATAAAATCAAATGGTAAATATTTACTTTTCAATTGACGTACATACAAGAAGCGGATAAGAAGCTCATAATCAGCAGCTATCTTATAATCTGTTTTATAATAGCCAAACTCCTCAAAATACTTTCGATAAGTAAAGAAAGTCGGATGCGCAGGCATAAAACCATACCGGAACAAATGTGGGGCAAAGTTCTTAGAAGAATAATAACGCACTGTTTTATCCAAATTTTTAGGGTTCACAAAACGCACATCCCCATAAACGACTTGTGTATCTGTATTATCAAAAGCCTCTACCACTTTAGTTATGACATCATTCCTGTGATAAAAATCATCTGAATTAATTATACCGACAATATCCCCAGTAGCCATGTGGATACCTTTATTCATGGCATCATAAAGTCCATTATCCTTTTCACTGATCCATTTTAGCCGACCTTGAAATAGAGGCTCATACTTTTTTATAATTTCAATAGTATTATCCTGAGATGAACCATCTACTATTATATACTCAATGTTAGTAAAATGTTGTGAAATAACAGACTGAATAGTATCACAAAGAGTCCTGTCACTATTGAAAGTAACAGTTATAAGAGAAATTTTCATTAACTACAAAAGCTCCTGATAAAGAGCAGCATATTCTTTATATTTATCTTCTTTTCTAAAATTTTCCAAGATATATGAACGGCAATTATTTCCATAATACTGTTTTCCCACCAATTTTAACTGCTGTATAGCTTTTAAAGCTCTATCAATATTATGAGGGGCAATTACAAATCCCGTTTTTTCTGTCACTATTTCAGGACAGGCTGTCGAATTATAAACCAATGCAGGCGTTCCGCAAG
>OBZT01000458.1_pt1 | contig 10268 bp, 10 predicted proteins | sample 1477011 | NCBI WGS metagenome assembly OBZT01 (sample SAMEA2580259, study PRJEB22360) | human gut metagenome | biome: human gut; feature: human-associated habitat; material: faeces | place: Denmark | collected 2008/2010
GCCACCACAAACAAGCTGGTCAGCAATATGTAAAAACGCAGGTTCCGTTTCTGCTCTTCCAATCTATATAAATAGGTATTTTCTATAATTGGATGAATACGGGCTATTACAGTATTCTTAAAACGAGAGTTGTAGAAGATGGCATCATCCAAAGCTACTTTTATATAATTATAAGCCCGGTCTATATCACCTTTATGATACAAGTTGACTGCCAAAGTCAACAATGCTTCATTCTCTTTCACCGCCAACTTCGTATCTGTCATAGCAGCCAGTATCAGGTACTTTTCCTCCAGTTCAGGATTTTTCATCAACCGATAGATTCGTGCAAGTCCCATAGACATCATAGCATATCCATGAGATTCCGGCTCCTGCTTATTATATATCTCGGTCAATATTGAGAGCGATTCTTTTGTATTACCCTGATCTTGAAGTTTCACTGCTTTTTCTTTCCTGTATTCGTCGGACTGATCGAACAAGATACTCATCACTGTATCCCGGTAAGCTTCTTTCTCTGCAATATATCCATTTGAGAATCGTACGTCATCTGTATATTTAATGAGATTTTCATAATAGCGTATCTTATTCCAACAATATAATGCTTTCAGATGATCGGGCAAATCTGCACACTTTATCGACTTAAAAATGTCATTCGCCTGAAGGAACAATCCTGATAAGGAATAAGCAAAAGCCAATCGAAGTTTTTCTTCCAAAAGATACTCCTTATTTCCCATCCGCTTTGCAATCTCAATATTTTCATGAATATACTGCTCGGCAGAGTCACAGACAAAAGTTTCATACTGGTGGATAATCTCTTTATTCAAATTGTATAAATCCTCCGGAGTATGCTGTCCAGACTTCTTTGTCTTCAATTCTTTTATGGTGGCTTCCTTTTTCTGTGTATACACCAAACGTTCAGAAATCACTTTGTCCAACACCTTCAACAAAGAGTCATTTTCATTACCTGCATAAAGGTAAAACAAGGAGTTCAAGAGAAAAAATGTAAACCAAAGTGTGCGTTTCATATTAGTGCGTTCTTTCTTAGTCTGCAAAAAAATGTATTTTATTTGTGTAATTCGTAAAAAAGGAAGTAAATCGTTCTTTTTATTGCATCTTTTAACAAATACAAGAGAAAGATTTGTCTCATTCTAAAATAATTTTTCATGAAACCGTACCGACCAAAAAACGAATCGCAAAGAAGCGGAGTTAAAAAAAGCTTTTTTGCCACTCGGACTTTGCAAAAAGTATAAATATTAGTTCTATATTTGCAGCCGTTAAAGGAGAAAGATGAAACAAAGCTTAAAATTCGGACTACTTTTAGTATTGGCTTTGCTCATCCATTGTGCAACTAACGGAGCAATGGAAGATATGTGCAAAGTTTCCTCCCCGACTTATCGGCAGGAGAAATGCTATGTGTCGCAAGATCGTCCGATACAAAATGCTTTAGAACGTCTTTACAACCTTTACGCTACCCAATCTTGTGATATGAGTCATACGGACGTCACACATGTCCCGGCAAATAAAAGCGTACTGTTGCCAGTTGCTTTTTCCGGAGAACATCACAATTCTCAAAGACCGTATCACTCTTCATCTTCTCATCCCCCAACGTGCTATTATGATCCTATCTCCTATTATATATATGGGTTAAGAAAGATAGTCATTTAGCCTACAGTACAGTAGACTCTTTTACTCGTCATTTATTACAGTTGGTTTTATTCTCCATAGGGCGAATAGACTAATTGTTTATTTCTATATAATATTCAATCTAAACAGCTATTGAATTATGAATTTTACATTTTTAGTTGTTGTTCTACTGACAGCGCTTGCTTTTGTCGGTGTAGTAGTAGCTCTTTCGCGTGCTATTTCTCCCCGTTCATACAATCTGCAAAAGTTTGAGGCTTATGAATGTGGTATACCGACACGTGGTAAATCATGGATGCAGTTTCGCGTAGGCTACTACCTGTTTGCCATCCTATTTCTTATGTTCGATGTCGAAACTGCTTTACTGTTCCCATGGGCAGTAGTTATGCACGACATGGGACCACAGGGACTTATTAGTGTTCTCTTCTTCTTTATCATTTTAGTTCTGGGTCTTGCTTATGCCTGGAGGAAAGGAGCTTTGGAATGGAAATAACCAAAAAGCCAAAAATAAAATCTATTCCGTATGATGAGTTTATCGACAATGAATCATTGGAAAAGTTGGTCAAGGAACTTAATGCAGGAGGAGCAAACGTTGCCCTCGGAGTTCTTGACGACTTTATCAACTGGGGACGCAGTAACTCACTGTGGCCACTTACCTTTGCAACCAGTTGCTGCGGTATCGAATTTATGGCACTGGGTGCCGCGCGTTATGACATGGCCCGCTTTGGGTTTGAAGTAGCACGTGCCAGTCCGCGCCAGGCTGATATGATTATGGTATGCGGAACAATCACCAATAAAATGGCTCCGGTACTGAAACGACTCTATGACCAGATGCCCGATCCGAAGTATGTGGTTGCCGTAGGCGGATGCGCTGTCAGCGGAGGTCCTTTCAAAAAGTCCTATCATGTGGTAAACGGAGTGGACAAGATTCTTCCGGTAGATGTATATATTCCCGGATGCCCGCCACGTCCTGAAGCTTTCTATTATGGCATGATGCAATTGCAACGCAAAGTGAAAATAGAAAAGTTCTTTGGTGGAGTAAACAGAAAAGAGAAGAAACCGGATTATTTAAAAAATGAAGAATGATTCTACATTCTGTAATTTAAAGGATTTATGCAAGAAATACAATTTATAGCTCCTGCAGCGTTACACGACGAGATGCTGCGCTTGCGAAATGAAAAACAGATGGACTTTCTCGAAAGCCTCACCGGTATGGACTGGGGAGTAGCCGATGAGAAAGACGCTCCGGAAAAACTCCGCGGTTTAGGCGTAGTCTACCATCTGGAATCTACCATTACAGGCGAACGGATAGCACTAAAAACAGCGACAACCAACCGCGAGCTACCTGAAATTCCATCTGTCAGCGACATTTGGAAGATAGCCGACTTCTACGAACGTGAAGTTTTCGATTATTACGGCATCACTTTTATCGGTCATCCTGACATGCGCCGGCTTTATCTGCGTAACGATTGGATAGGTTATCCAATGCGCAAAGATAATGATCCGGAAAAGGATAACCCATTGTGTATGACCAATGAAGAGACGTTTGACACGACTCAAGAAATAGAACTGAACCCGGACGGAACCGTCAAAAATAAAGAGATGAAGCTGTTCGGTGAAGAAGAATATGTAGTTAACATCGGCCCGCAACACCCTGCTACTCATGGTGTAATGCGCTTCCGTGTTTCTCTGGAAGGTGAAATCATTCGTAAGATTGATGCGAACTGCGGTTATATCCACCGGGGCATCGAGAAAATGAATGAAAGCCTTACCTACCCTCAAACATTAGCCTTGACAGACCGTCTTGACTATCTGGGTGCACACCAGAACCGTCATGCACTGTGTATGTGTATTGAAAAGGCTATGGGTATTGAGGTTAGCGAACGTGTGAAGTATATCCGTACTATTATGGATGAATTGCAACGTATCGACTCTCACTTGCTGTTCTATTCTGCACTGACGATGGACTTGGGAGCGTTGACGGCATTTTTCTATGGATTCCGTGACCGTGAGAAGATTCTCGACATCTTTGAAGAGACTTGTGGCGGACGTCTGATTATGAACTACAATACAATTGGCGGTGTACAGGCTGATCTTCATCCTAACTTCGTCAAACGAGTAAAAGAGTTCATTCCTTATATGAGAGGAATCATCCACGAATATCATGATATATTTACGGGCAACATCATCGCACAAAGCCGTATGAAAGGCGTCGGTGTGTTAAGCCGTGAAGATGCCATCTCTTTCGGTTGTACCGGAGGTACAGGCCGTGCTTCAGGATGGGCGTGTGACGTACGTAAACGAATGCCATACGGTGTATACGACAAAGTAGATTTCAAAGAAATTGTTTATACGGAAGGTGACTGTTTTGCCCGTTACCTGGTGCGTATGGATGAAATCATGGAAAGTCTGAACATCATCGAACAATTAATAGACAATATTCCCGAAGGACCTTATCAGGAGAAAATGAAGCCTATCATCCGTGTTCCGGAAGGCAGTTATTATGCTGCAGTAGAAGGAAGTCGTGGTGAATTTGGTGTCTTCCTTGAAAGCCAGGGTGACAAAATGCCTTACCGCCTGCACTACCGTGCTACAGGATTGCCGCTTGTTGCCGCAATCGACACCATCTGCCGGGGAGCAAAGATTGCCGATTTAATTGCTATTGGCGGAACAATAGATTATGTCGTTCCGGATATTGATAGATAAAATACTTAATTATTAAGAATATATGTTCGACTTTAGTATAGTAACAAACTGGATACATGAGCTACTACTCTCCATTATGCCGGAGGGATTAGCCATCTTTATAAAATGTGTAGCTGTCGGCGTGTGCCTCGTAGCACTATATGCCATCCTGGCTATCATATTGATCTACATGGAGCGTAAAGTTTGCGGTTTCTTCCAGTGTCGTCTTGGTCCGAACCGTGTTGGTAAATGGGGTTCTATCCAAGTGGTCTGCGACGTACTCAAAATGCTGACCAAAGAAATCTTCATGCCGAAGGGGGCCGACCATTTCCTTTACAATCTTGCTCCATTCATGGTGATTATCGCCTCATTCCTGACTTTCGCTTGTATTCCTTTTAATAAAGGTGCAGCGATTCTGGACTTTAACGTGGGCGTGTTCTTCCTGTTAGCTGCTTCCAGCATTGGAGTTGTCGGCATCTTGCTGGCCGGTTGGGGTAGTAACAACAAATTCTCTTTGATCGGTGCCATGCGAAGCGGTGCACAGATTATCAGTTACGAACTTTCTGTTGGTATGAGTATCATGACTATGGTAGTACTGATGGGAACCATGCAATTTTCTGAAATCGTAGAAGGACAGGCTGACGGCTGGTTCATCTTCAAGGGACATATCCCTGCAGTCATTGCTTTTATCATTTACCTGATTGCCGGAAATGCAGAATGTAACCGTGGCCCGTTCGACCTTCCCGAAGCGGAAAGTGAGCTGACTGCCGGATACCACACAGAATACTCCGGTATGGGTTTCGGTTTCTTCTATCTGGCAGAATACCTGAATCTGTTTATCGTGGCCAGTGTTGCCGCCACTATCTTCCTGGGAGGATGGATGCCGTTGCACATCGTCGGACTAGATGGATTCAACGCTGTAATGGATTATATTCCGGGCTTTATCTGGTTCTTCGCTAAAGCATTCTTCGTGGTATTCCTTCTGATGTGGATCAAATGGACGTTCCCACGTTTACGTATCGACCAGATTCTGAATCTGGAATGGAAATATCTGGTTCCAATTTCTATGGTAAACCTATTATTAATGGCATGCTGCGTAGCTTTCGGCTTCCACTTTTGATAAATGAAAATTATGGAATATAAAGATAAAAAATATACGTACTTAGGTGGTCTGGTGCACGGCATCAGCACACTGGCAACGGGTATGAAAACCAGCATCAAGGTATACTTCCGTAAGAAAGTGACCGAGCAATATCCCGAAAACCGGAAAGAGCTGAAAATGTTCGACCGTTTCCGTGGTACGCTGAATATGCCCCACAATGAGAATAATGAACATCGCTGTATAGCCTGTGGATTGTGCCAGACGGCTTGTCCGAACGATACAATCAAAGTGACCAGCGAAACCGTCGAAACAGAAGATGGCAAGAAAAAGAAAATCCTGGCAACCTATGAATATGACCTGGGTGCCTGTATGTTCTGCCAACTCTGTGTCAATGCCTGCCCGCATGATGCGATTACGTTCGACCAAAACTTCGAACATGCAGTATTCGACCGGACGAAACTCGTCCTGAAACTGAATCACGACGGTAGTAAAGTAATAGAAAAGAAAAAAGAAGTTTAGATATGGGATCAACACTTGAAACAGTAGTATTCTACTTTTTGGCAGCATTTATTATTGCGATGTCCATCATGACGGTGACTACCCAACGTATCGTACGCTCGGCTACCTACCTGCTCTTCGTGCTCTTCGGCACGGCCGGCATCTATTTTTTGCTGGGTTACACCTTCCTGGGCTCTGTTCAGATCATGGTTTATGCCGGTGGTATCGTCGTTCTTTATGTATTCTCCATTCTGTTGACCAGCGGAGAAGGTGATCGTGCCGAGAAAGCAAAACGAAGTAAGCTCCTGGCCGGGCTCATTACCATGATTGCCGGTTTAGCAATTATCCTGACTATCACGTTGAAGCATAATTTCATGCAGACGGCCAATCTTGCCCCGCACGAGATCAACATTCATGCCATCGGGAACGCTTTGCTTAGTAGCGATAAATACGGTTATATATTACCTTTCGAAGCTGTCAGTATCCTGTTGCTGGCTTGTATCATCGGTGGTATCATAATTGCACGTAAGAGATAGAAAATCAAGTATTAACTATTAAGTATTAAGTATATGATACACATGGAATATTATCTGGTAGTTTCTACCATCATGATGTTTGCAGGAATCTATGGATTCTTTACCCGCCGGAACACACTGGCTATCCTGATTTCTGTAGAGTTAATGCTGAATGCCACGGACATCAACTTTGCCGTGTTCAACCGTTTTCTCTTTCCGGAGGGAATGGAAGGCTATTTCTTTGGCACTCTTTTCCATCGCCATCTCGGCTGCGGAAACTGCAGTAGCCATTGCCATCATGATTAACATTTATCGTAATCTCCGAAGCATCCAGGTGCGCAACTTGGACGAGCTGAAGTGGTGATTTGTTTCTCACCAAGAACAAATAATAATAAATCAAGTAATAAAAATAAAACTGTATGGAACTAACAATTCTAATACTCCTTCTTCCTTTCTTCTCCTTTCTCATACTGGGAATCGGAGGTAAATGGATGTCCCACCGGACAGCGGGCACAATTGGTACGCTGATACTGGGAGCAGTAGCGGTACTATCCTACGTTACAGCTATCCAATATTTCTCGGCTCCACGACTGGAAGACGGAACATTCGCCACACTGATACCTTACAACTTCACGTGGCTTCCTTTTACAGAGACCTTACACTTTGATTTGGGCATCCTGCTCGATCCTATATCAGTCATGATGTTGATTGTTATCTCTACCGTGTCACTGATGGTACATATCTACTCTTTCGGTTACATGAAAGGTGAGGTAGGTTTTCAACGTTATTATGCTTTCCTATCCCTGTTTACGATGTCTATGCTGGGATTGGTCGTTGCGACCAACATCTTCCAGATGTACCTTTTTTGGGAATTGGTGGGTGTAAGCTCTTATCTGCTAATCGGTTTCTACTATACAAAACCAGCTGCAATTGCCGCTTCCAAGAAAGCGTTTATTGTCACTCGCTTTGCCGACTTGGGCTTCCTGATCGGTATTCTGATTTACGGATATTATGGTGGTACATTCGGATTTACCCCAGACACGGTATCCTTGATAAGCGGTGGAGCTTCTATGCTTCCATTAGCTCTCGGATTGATGTTTGTCGGTGGTGCCGGTAAAAGTGCCATGTTCCCGTTGCATATCTGGTTGCCGGATGCAATGGAAGGTCCTACTCCGGTCAGTGCATTGATTCATGCAGCTACAATGGTCGTTGCCGGTGTATATTTGGTGGCACGTATGTTCCCGCTTTTCATTGCCTATGCACCGAATACGTTGCACATGGTTGCCTGGGTAGGTGCATTCACCGCATTCTATGCAGCAAGTGTGGCTTGCGTACAATCAGATATTAAACGCGTACTGGCTTTCTCTACCATTTCACAGATTGGTTTCATGATGGTAGCTCTGGGTGTTTGTACTTCCATGGATCCTCACGAAGGAGGCTTGGGCTACATGGCTTCCATGTTCCACCTCTTCACACATGCTATGTTTAAGGCATTGCTCTTCCTCGGTGCAGGTAGTATCATTCATGCTGTACATTCTAATGAAATGTCCGCAATGGGAGGTTTACGTAAATATATGCCGATCACTCACTGGACATTTCTGATTGCTTGTCTTGCTATTGCCGGCATTCCTCCATTCTCGGGTTTCTTCTCGAAAGATGAAATTCTGGCTGCTTGCTTCCAATACAGCCCTGTAATGGGATGGGTAATGACAGTAATTGCTGCGATGACTGCTTTCTATATGTTCCGTCTATACTACGGTATTTTCTGGGGCAAGGAAAACAAAGAACTCCATGCACACCACACACCACATGAAAGTCCGCTGGCTATGACTTTCCCGTTGATGTTCCTGGCAGTAGTAACTTGCGGAGCCGGATTTATTCCTTTCGGACACTTCATCAGTTCGAATGGCGAATCTTATTCTATCCATCTTGATCCGTCAGTGGCTATTACGAGTGTTGTCATTGCGATTATTTCGATTGCAATCGCTACATGGATGTACAAGAATGCCAAACAACCGGTTGCCGATTCATTGGAAAAACAGTTCAAAGGTCTGCACAAGGCTGCTTATAACCGCTTCTATATTGACGATATATACCAGTTTATCACGCATAAGATTATCTTCCGCTGCATCTCTACTCCTATCGCATGGTTCGACCGTCATGTAGTGGATGGATTCTTTGATTTCCTGGCATGGGCTACCAACACCACAAGCGACGAGATCCGTGGTTTGCAGAGCGGTCAGGTACAACAATATGCGTACGTGTTCCTTTGCGGTGCACTGGCACTTATCCTACTATTAATTTTATAAAGCACAGAACGATATGAATTTCTTATCAATATTCGTACTTATCCCCTTATTGATGCTGGCCGGACTCTGGGCAGCACGAGGAATCAAAGCCATCCGGGGGGTTATGGTTACTGGCGCATCGGCACTTCTGATTGCCTCCGTCGTACTTACATTCCTGTATCTGGGAGAGCGTAGTGCCGGAAACACGGCAGAAATGCTTTTCCGTGCAGATACGCTTTGGTATGCCCCGCTTCACATATCCTATTCAGTAGGTGTTGACGGAATTTCGGTAGCCATGTTGTTATTGTCCGCTGTCATTGTGTTCACCGGTACATTTGCTTCCTGGCGTCTGCAACCGCTGACAAAAGAATATTTCCTCTGGTTCACCCTATTGTCTATGGGAGTATTCGGATTCTTTATATCCGTCGATTTATTCACCATGTTCATGTTCTACGAAATCGCATTGATACCGATGTACCTGTTGATTGGTGTATGGGGATCGGGACGTAAAGAATATGCAGCCATGAAGCTGACCCTCATGTTGATGGGTGGTTCTGCCTTCCTGCTGATCGGTATTCTCGGAATCTATTTCGGTTCGGGAGCAACGACCATGAATCTTCTTGAAATCGCACAGTTGCACAACATACCTTTTGCACAGCAATGCATCTGGTTCCCGCTGACTTTCCTTGGTTTCGGTGTATTAGGTGCCCTTTTCCCGTTCCACACATGGAGTCCTGACGGTCACGCTTCCGCCCCGACTGCCGTATCTATGCTTCATGCCGGAGTATTGATGAAACTGGGAGGTTACGGATGTTTCCGTATCGCCATGTATCTGATGCCGGAAGCTGCTAACGAACTTTCATGGATATTCCTGATATTGACAGGTATCTCTGTCGTTTACGGTGCATTCTCCGCTTGCGTACAGACCGACTTGAAATATATCAATGCGTATTCATCCGTATCTCACTGCGGACTGGTTCTTTTCGCTATTCTGATGCTGAATCAGACAGCAGCAACAGGAGCTATCCTTCAGATGCTTTCACACGGATTGATGACAGCCTTGTTCTTTGCTCTTATCGGTATGATTTATGGACGTACACACACACGTGACGTTCGCGAGCTTGCCGGCTTAATGAAAGTTATGCCGTTCCTTAGTGTATGTTATGTAATTGCCGGTCTTGCCAACCTCGGTCTGCCGGGATTAAGTGGTTTTATTGCTGAAATGACTATTTTCGTCGGCTCTTTCCAGAACAACGACCAATTTCACCGTGTACTGACTATCATCGCTTGTTCTTCGATTGTGATTACTGCAGTCTACATTCTGCGTCTGGTAGGTAAAATTCTATACGGAACCTGTACCAACAAGCATCATCTCGAACTGACTGATGCGACTTGGGACGAACGTGTAGCCGTTATCTGCCTCATCGTTTGTGTAGCCGGACTAGGTATGGCTCCTTTCTGGGTTAGCCACATGATTGGTGAAAGTGTACTCCCCGTAGTCTCACAACTGATTCCATAACCTTTAATTTTTAATCTTTAATT
>OBZT01000470.1_pt1 | contig 10077 bp, 8 predicted proteins | sample 1477011 | NCBI WGS metagenome assembly OBZT01 (sample SAMEA2580259, study PRJEB22360) | human gut metagenome | biome: human gut; feature: human-associated habitat; material: faeces | place: Denmark | collected 2008/2010
CTACGATGGCTCATCTGACGCGCGGGCGGAGGGAAGCGGGATGCGCCCAGGTCACCGCCGGAGCACGATCCCGTGACGGAGTGGCGCTCGGCGCGCGCCTAGGCTCCCATTGCGTCAGCGCTAGAGGCCGCATCCTCGGCCGCGTCGCTGCGCTTCGCCAGCTGCCGGTACGCTATCACGCCCGCCGCGGCCAGCACCGCCGTCAGTGCGATCACGAGCGCCGCCCCCAGGTAATTGCCGTCGCCGAACGCGCCCGCCGCCAGCGTGGACGAGACGATGGAGGGGATGCGACCTACCGTGGTGATGGCCACGATGCGTCCGATGGAGCTAGATCCCAGTCCGGCCACATAGGTGAGCAGGTCTTTCGGCGTCCCGGGAATGAGAAAGCACAGGAACAGCAGCATTTCGAAACGTCGGGAGTCGCGCAGCCAGCGCATCGACGTGATCTTGTCGGGCGAGAAGAACAAGCCGACGATGCGGATTCCGAATGCGCGGACGAGCGCCATGACCGCCGCGGTTCCCAAGGCGCTGGCCACGAGGCACCACAGCGTGCCTTCCCAGAAGCCGAACGCGTAGCCCGCTCCCAGCTCAAGCGGTTCGCCGGGCAGGAACGCGAACACGACCTGCGCCATGTTGGCCAGCACGAACACGATGCGGCTGATCCAGCCGGTTTCGTCCACCCAGGCGCGGAAGCGCGGAGCGTCGGCAACGAAGGCAAGCAGCTCCGGCCCGTAGAGGACGCAGAACCCTGCGAGCCCCGCCGTCAGGGCCAGCAGCCCGACGATCACGGCAGCGCGCTTCTTCAGCAGGGAACGCCGGTCCGTCGCGATCGTCGCGTTATCGGGAGCGTTGCCGTGCGTACGAGGAAGCGGGGGCAGGGTGACGGTCGAAGTTCGCAGCGGGGCGGTGTCTTCCATGGGATGCTCCGTTTCTCGGGTGCGTTCGGTACGCTTCCGATGGTACGGAGCAAATATCTACCGACTGTCTACTCGGCGCAGAAATCCAGGGAGAATCGCGCGACCACGCGCGCGCCTCCCCCCTCGCGGTTCTCCAGCGTTACGCCGCCGCCGTGCTTCTCGCACATGAGCGACGCGATGTTCAGCCCCAGGCCGAAATGCTCTGCCGAGGGCACCTCGCTGAAGAAGGGCGCGCAACCGCGTTCGAGCGCGGCGTTCGAAAAGCCCGGCCCGTCGTCTTCCACCATGAGAACCAGCGCGCCGTCACGCAGGTCGAGGCGAGCGTCCACTTGGGACGACGCATAGCGCATGGCGTTGTTCAGCAGGTTCTCGGCCACCTCGCCCACGATGGCCTGATCCACGCATAGCTCTGGCCGCTCGCGGTCGCAACGTGCGCTCACCGACAGCGCGAAGGTCCGGTCGGCGTGCGCAGCAAGCCCCGTTCCGGCGTCCTCCACCATGCCCGCCACGCTGTCGAACCTGGTCGGGCGCGCAACGACGGCGCGGTCTTCCAGCTTTTGCAGCCCGCTCATAGCGGCGACGTAGCGCTCAAGGCGTTCCACCTGCGCGGCCAGCGAGGCGACGGAGGCCGTCAGGCGATCGGCGGGCACGTTGCCGGACTGCACGTGCGCGTCCAGCAGCTCGATCTTGCCCTTGAGGATGGTGAGCGGCGTGCGCAGGTCGTGCGCGAACGCGGCGTTCAGGCGCTTGCGCTCCTCGGCCGTGCGCCACAGCGCGCGCTGCGATTCGGCCAACGAGGCGCGCATGGCTTCGAACGACGAAGCTAGATGGCCCAGCTCGTCATCTCGATCGTACGACACGGAGAACTCGAGGTTCTGCTCGGCGATGTTGGACGCTGCTCGGTCGAGCACATCGAATCCAGGTTGGAGGCGCTTGCCGAAGAAGCGCCGCGCCGCTGCGAAGATGCATAGGCCGAACCACAGTGGGAACATGAGGAACGTTAGCAGCTCGAGTGCCGAGGACAGCGCCTGCGCCTCCTCCGATGGGGGCGTGTTCACGTAGTAACCCACTGCGGAAGTGAGCAGTCCGACGGTGTTGCCGTCCTGGCTGTCTCCGTCGAAGAACGACGTGTAGGGGCTATCAGGGTTGGCAGCCAGCCAGGCATCGAACCGATCGCGCGCTTTCGCGTCATAGGCGGGCAGCTCGGCGGGCGTGAGCTCGGTTTGGTCGGGCGCTTCGGGCGTTTCGACGCTGAGTGCGTCGTCGTTGGCGGAACCATACAGATACGCCGTCTCCGGCGAGTACTGGTAATCGCTCGCGTCAGTGATCTCCACGAGCGACGACAAGTCTGTCAGCGGCATCTCGGTCATCTCGCCGCGCACGGTTTGAACGAACACGCTGCTGCCGTTCTCGTCGATATCCACGGCGCGCGCGGGAACGAGCGTCCGGTTGTGCGCATCGTAGAGGTAGAGCCCCGAGATTTCGTACGCGTCTGCGATCACCCGGTGCTGCAACCCGCTGAACATCCCGGCCGTCACCGTGGACATCACCAGCGCCAGCAGCAAGAACCCCAGCATGTACACCATGAACGACGTTTTGAGCGACGCGTGGTGCCAACGCGCCCGCAAGGCGTCGAGGCGTTCGGCGCCCCTTACGCGCGCCATCGGTACCCCATGCCCCATACCGTTTCCACCGGGTCGGGTTCGGCGCCCGCTGCGGCCAGCTTCTTGCGGATGCGCCGGATGTGCTCGGTCACCACCTGCGAATCGCTCTCGTTTTCCCAACCGCCTACGCGCTCGTGGATGCGGTCGCGATCGAACACTTGGCCGGGATGCTTCGACAGGAATGCGACGATGTCGAACTCGCGCCGCGTCAGCTCCACCGGCCGTCCGGCCGCTGTCACGGTGCGCGAGCGGTAGTCGATGGCGATGTCGCCGTCGAAGCGTACTTCGGCGCGCACGTGCTGGCGGTTGTCGCGGGCAAGATGCGCCTTCACGCGCGCTCCCAGCACGGCTAACGAGAACGGTTTCAGCACGTAGTCGTCGGCACCGGCTTCAAAGCCCTCCAGCGCGTCGACGTCCTCGACGCGTGCGGTGAGAAACAGGATAGGGCAGGTGAGATGCTCGCGTAGGCGGCGGCACACGGCGTAGCCGTCCATAAGCGGCATGCCCACGTCCAGCACGATGAGGTCGGGGCTCTGTTCGGCGCGTTTGAGCGCGGTTGCCCCGTCTTCGGCGGTGAGCACGCGGTAGCCTAAACCCGTGAAGTACTCGTCCAAAAGCGCGACGATTTCCGGCTCGTCGTCGACCACCAGCAGCGTGGCCTCGCCGTTCCGCTCGATGGCCGCTTTCTGTTCGCTCACGTTCTTCTCGCTCCTCCGCATTCGTCTTGCCGCGCATATACGGAGGAGCATAGCACGAGAATGTCAAGAAACCATCAACAGCCCCTGGGCGCCGCTCGCTCGGGATGACAGCTCGTCCTACTCGTTCGTGCCTTCCTTGACGATGAGCACCGGAACGTCGGCGTTGCGCAGCACGTAGCTGCTGACGCTGCCCAAAATGCCGCGCAACGCGCCCAGACCCCGCGAGCCCATGACGATGAGGTCGCACAAGTTGTCGATGGCGTACGTCACGATTTGCCCGCCCGGCTGCGTTTCCTGCAAAAGCTCGATGTACACTTTGTTCATGAGGCCGCTCAGCAGCGGGTCTATTTCGCGATGCAGCGCCTTGCTGGCTTCCTCGGTGACCTCCTCGTAGGTTTTCTGAAGCATCGCCGACGAGGCGACGGTCTGTTCGTCGCGCCCTTCGGCTTTCAGCTTGTCGATGGGAAGCTGATCGGTGTCAATGATCTGGACGATGCGAAGGGTCAGTCCGAGGTCGTCCTTCGCGAACCGCACCGCTTCCGCAAGGGCTGCTTTGGACGAAGCCGATCCGTCGTAGGGGATCATAATATTGTCGTACAGCATGGTGCATCCTCTCTCGCGAAGGTTGCTCGATACGCCCAGTATACCAGCGTCGTGCGGGCGAACGCGGCGGGGATCGGCTCCGCGAGGCACGCAAAGGGGGCGTCCGGTCCCTACGCCGAAGCGGGGGAAACGAATTCGTAGCTTGTTTGGGACTCCATCTCGTCCAAAAGAGGTTCGCCGCCCTTGACGAAGCGGATACGCGCGGGTACGGAAGGGCTTTCGTGAATCGTGCGATCCATCAGACCCTGGGCGGGTGCTTGCAGCTTGTGCCCGCGATCGTCAAGCACCTCCACCCGCAGGCTCATATCGCCCTGCCGCACTTCCGCCATCGTGGGCGTATGCTCCACGATGCGCACGCCCCGGTACGTGGCGAAGCGGTATTCCGTCTCGCCGAGCGCGACTATGCCGATACAGCCGGTGAAGCGGATCGGACCCAGCGGTATTTCGGCGATGGCCAGCATGACGGAGGCGTCTTGTCGAACGTCGAGGCACTGCATCCAGAAATAGCTGCGGGGAAACGTGTGGCCGCGGTCGCCTTCCATATAGCCGATGCCGTTGCGAATATCTAGCGCGTCACCGTTGAGGCGGATCGATCCGGTCACCTGGTGCCGCATGCTGAACACGGTATGCTTCGTTTCCATGGGCACGTAGGCGAACGGCCCCATGATGTCCGAGCGCAGCGGCAGCAGATGATCGTAGCGAACGCCTCCTACCAACTCGAAATCCGGTTCGTCGATGCGCAGCTGCATTCCGTACGGCGTGAACAAGCTGTCGCCGATTCGCATGCTGCCGTCGGTGCGGTCGAACGCCTCCAGGGGGTACGGCAAGAAGCGCGAGCCGCGGTTGGAGACCACCTGGATGAATGCGGAGTCCTGCGCGCGCCCCGGTATCACGGCCAGCACGTCTTCGCCTTGCTGCTGTTTCATGTACCAGCCTTCGTAGTAAGGTTTCATGGCGCGCTCCTCCGGTTGCCTTCGGTCGGGTCGTCCGGCGATAGTACCACCGGTAACGCTCGGCGCTTATTCCGTTAGCGGAAGCGTAAGGAGGACGAAGAAGGACGGTGATCCGAGTTAGCGCAGCAACGCGAGAAAGAGCGTGAACCTTAGGTGGAAAGGCGGTCGTTTTCGCGAGTAAAGATAGCGCGCGAAGCCGTTGGGGCTTCGCGCGGATTCAAAGTCGCTCAAGACCACCTATCGGCAAAGGGGCCTTTGCAGGGGACTTCGACTTGCTTGAGCATGCGCACCGTCGAGACGATGATGGGGATGTACAGCAGGAAGAACACCCCGTACATGACGACTGATGCGCTGGCCATCATCGCGTCGTTGTTGACGTACGTGGTGGACGTGGTGCCGGAAAAAAGCGCGTCGCCCAGCATCACGAAAAGGTCGTTGAGGCCATGAACCAGCGCGATGCCCCAGATGTTACGCGTTTTCAGGAACAGGGCGGCCAGAAACGCGCCCAGGATGCCGGCTTGCAGGGTTTTGAGCGCCGCTTGGGCCATGTCCAAACCGGTGACCACTTGGCCGTTCATGATGGACGGCGTCACATGGACGAAGCCGAAGATCAGCGATGAGACTATCACGGCTCCGATCAGACCTCGACGCGTCTCGCCGAAACGAGCCAGCAGCCCGCTGAAAACGATGCCGCGGAACAAGCCCTCTTCGAACGTGCCCACAAGCAGGCAGAGCATGATGACCAGCGCCAGCTGCAAGGGCCAGTCGGACACCATCCCCTCGTTTTTCATTGCGGTGCCGAGCAGAACGAACACGCCCATGACCAGCGCTACGACCAACGGGTAGATAGACTTCTTGAACGAGAGGCCGATGCTTTTGGCGTTGGGCACGATGATGTTGCATCCTGCCGCGACGGCCATGATGGCGAACATGACGATGGTCAATCCCAGGCGAATGAACATCATGTTCGCCAAAGACCCGTCGGATGGCACGAACCAGATCACGGCCAGTCCGATGGCGAGCCCGACGGCGGTTACGAGCAGCGGATGGGATCGTGCAAACGTGCGTATCGTCGACATGCGGTTCCTCTTTCATTGGCAGGGTCGAAATAATGAAGCATGCGAGATTGTAACCGGGTAGCAGGACGATTTTCAGATGCGCGGAACGAACGCCCCTTCAAACGAAACGAACGACCTCTTTCGAAGAGTCCCATCGGTGGAAGAGCTTGTCATACGGCTTCTCAACGCCCGTCGCTCTTGCCATTGCCGGTACCGTCCCTTGGTTCTCCCTACGTTGGATCGGGATTCGGAGAAGTTGAGGCTCCGAACGGCGTACCGCAATCGGGGCATATCAGCGCGCTGCTGGTTTTCGTGACCGTTTTCGCTTCATGGCATCTGGTGCAGAAGAAGACGATCTGGTCGGGGCAGCTAATACCGCCCGATGCCTGGTCGAGGTCGTCATCGTCAAGCTCCATACCTTTGTCGGAAAAACAGGCGGCGAGCTTTTCGTCGTCTATCATGATCGAATCGCCGCCCTTCCGATCGCATTGCGGAACATTCCTATTCCGAAATCCCCATATACCACTGGATTATAGATCGAACCGCCGGCAAAGAGCGATCCCCTGAGAACGAATGCCCGTTCAAACGCAACGAACGCAGCGGTCGGCAGATTGCTCTGGCATGTTGCGCGGGAGAGGTCGGCGTCGCGCGACGAGGTGTGCTACAAGGTCAGTTCGAACGATTGCTTGATCTCCCGGCTGCGTCGCTCCGCGATGGGGTAGGAGGAGCCGTCGTCGAGCAGCGCCTGATGATCCTCGATGCTGGCGATGCGCCCGCGATGCACCAGACAACTGCGGTGCAAGCGAAGGAAGTCCTTTGCAGGCAGTTCCTTTTCCAGGCTTGCCAAGGCGCCTCGCACCGCGAACTTTCCGTGCGCATGCCTGATGACGCAGCGTGGACCGTCGGATTCTATAGCGTACAGTTCGTTGGGATGCAGAACGTGAACGTCTCCGTCCGTGTCTCGGAAGCTGAGCTTGCCGGCGCCGGATCCCTGGGCATCGAAGTGCTCGTACAGGAATTCGATGGCGTTCTGGCCAGGATCGAGCGAAGGCAAGAGCGGGTTCGCATCGGTGGCGTTCGACACGTGCAGATGCACGATGCGAGGTCCGTCCGGCGTAGGGGCCCATACGTAGGTAGCATGTTGCTTGAACGGCATGCTGCGCTCTCCGCCGGCCGACACGACGAGCAGCGTATAGCGTGCCGAGACGATCCAGGTGTTGGCGCGTTTACGGGCGCGCCAACGCTCGTCTGCCAATGCGAGCCGTATGCTGTACTCGGGTCGTAGGATGTCTTCCATGGTCTTCTTGTCCGAGGCGGTTTGACAGCTGAACGGACCCAGCCATTCAACATCGTCGGCCATATAAGCTAAGGGGGCATCCATGTCCCGCACTACGAAATGGTTGACGAGCGATCGTCTGCATAGCTCGATGACGGCGCGATCTTTGGAGAGCTGTTCAGCGACGAGCGCCTCGCTGCCGTTCGCTTTGGACATGAGCTCATCTCCTTCCAGGGCGCTGAAAGAAAAACTCCGGAAACAAAAGCAGGTCAGGCAACTCTCATCGCCTGACCTGCATTCTTTTTCTGGAGCCAACGAGCGGATTCGAACCGCTGACCTACGCATTACGAGTGCGTTGCTCTACCAGCTGAGCCACGTTGGCATACGGCTTCTAAGCGAAGCGCGAGTAAGCAGTATATCCGAACCCCCGCGCTCCTGCAAGGGGTTGAGGCGAGTTTTTCGCTCGTGTCGGTTGCGCCTCGCGCCCGTGCGCTTACGCTGGAGGGAAGCGCACCACCAGGTATACGCCGGCTATCAAAATGGTGAGCAGCATGATGGGGAAGCCAGTCTTGAAGAACTTCGCGAACGTGATCTCGTACCCGTGCTTCTTGCTGATGTCGGACAGCACCACGTTGGCGCTGGCGCCGATGAGCGTGCCGTTGCCGCCCAGGCAGGCGCCCAGCGACACGGCCCACCACAGCGGCGTGACGTCCATGCCGGTGGATTCCATGGCCAGCAGGATGGGGATCATCGTGGCCACGAACGGGATGTTGTCCAGGAAGCTGGAGATCACGGCCGAGCCGATGAGCAGCACCAGCATGGTGATTAACACGTTGCCGCCGGTTGCGTCGATCAACCCGTTCGCCAGCATGCCGATGACGCCGGTCTCGGCCAGCGCGCCCAAGATGACGCACACAAGGCCCGAGAACGACAGCGTGGTCCACTCCACGTTCGACAGCGCTTCCTCGATGCTTTCGCCCGAGATCAGCATGATGATGCCCGCGGCGCCTAGCGCGATAATGCACGATTCCAGCCCCAACGCGCCATGCGCCATGAACCCGACCACCACCAGGGCGGTCATCACCACGCTTTGCTTCAGCAGCCGCCGGTTCTTGATCTGCGCGTGCTCGTCCAGCTCCATGATGCGGGCCTTGTGCTCGTCGTCCACGTTCATCTTGCGGCCGTATAGCGCGTAGAACACGCCGAGGATCGCGACGAGGATAATCGCCACGGCGGGCGCATCGTACAGGATGAAGTCGAAGAACGAGTATCCGGCTGCCGAGCCGATCATGATGTTGGGCGGATCGCCGATGAGCGTTGCGGTGCCTCCGATGTTCGACGCGAGTATCTCGGTCATGAAGAACGGGATGGGGTTGACGTCGAGCAGTTTGCATACGGTCAGCGTCATGGGCCCGATGAGCAGCACGGTGGTCACGTTGTCCAGGAATGCTGAAAGTACGGCCGTGAGCAGCACGAACAGTAGCATGATCTTCCAAGGGTCGCCTTTTGCAAGTCGTGCGCACTTGATGGCAAGGAACTCGAACACACCCGACAGCTTCACTACCGACACGAACAGCATCATGCCCAGCAGCACGCCCAGGGTATTGAAGTCGATGTGCTCCATGGCCGCGTCGAACGGCATGACATGCAGGGCCAACACGATCATCGCGCCCGTGATGGCCGCGAGCGACCGGTGCAGCTTCTCGGTCATGATGGTGATCATGACCACGACGAACACAGCAACGGCAACGATTTGGCTAACGTCCATGAAGCACCGCCGACCCCTCTTTCTGAAACGGTCGCACCCATGCGCGGCCCACGTACTTTACTATAGCAATGTCTATGTTGAGGAAACAGGTGGTTTCGATGATGTTTGTCGCCAAAGGCACGACGTCTCGCGGCGAACGATCCCGAAGAAGATCAAAGGAGGCCTTCGTCCGGCGAGCGGCAGAAGCGAGGTTTAGGAGAGCGGATAGCCGAGCAGCTCGTCCATGGTGACGAAGCGGTAGCCCTGCGACTTGAGATAGGGGAGCGCGTCTTTGAGCGCCTCGACCGTTTGCGATCGGTCGCCGCCTCCGTCGTGCATGAGCACGATGGCGCCCGGCCAGGCGTTTTTCACCTGGTTGGCGATGGCGGCGGCTCCGGGCTTGGGCACGTCTTGCGAGTCGATGTTCCAGCCGATTTCCGCGCTGATCAGCGGCCCGACATTGCGCATGACGCCTTCGCCGTAGTTGCCTCCCGGCGTGCGGAATACATGGCTGGCTTCGGCGCCGGTGGCGGCTTCGATGGCTTCGTAGCCCTTCTGCACTTCGGCGACCTGATCCTCAGGCGTCATGTAGCCGAGGTTCACGCTTTGACCGTCGCCCGCCGCGTGGTCGAACGAGTGCGAGCATATCTGATGGCCTTCGGCTGCTGCGCGCTTTACGAGGTCGACGCCTTCTCCGTCGATGCGATTGCCCACGGTGAAGAATGTGGCCTTCGCCCCTTGGTCGGCCAGCACGTCGAGCACTGCGGCGGTGGATTCGGGCCAGGGGCCGTCGTCGAACGTGAGTGCCACCACTTTGTCCTCGCCTACCTGCGGCGAAACGTTTCGGCGCACCACGTTGGAAGGCTCCTGCACGACTTCTTCCGTCGTCAGGCCGGAGACCGAGCCGGTTTTCGTGCGCTTCAATCCGTCGGCGCCTTGCCCCTCGAGCACGTGGATAGGTCCGCGCCCTTCCTCTTCGATCGAGTAGGGGATGCTTTCCTCGGCGGTTTCGCTCGGCTCTTCGATGGCGCTGCCGTCGCCCAGTTCGACCACGTCGCCGTTGTTCAGCTTCGTATCCATGTCGGTAGCGACTTCGCCGTTGACGGTGGCGTGAAACGGCTCCCCCCTTTCTCCCTTCCTTCCCCCGCCCGGCAATGCGGC
>OBZT01000478.1_pt1 | contig 9962 bp, 10 predicted proteins | sample 1477011 | NCBI WGS metagenome assembly OBZT01 (sample SAMEA2580259, study PRJEB22360) | human gut metagenome | biome: human gut; feature: human-associated habitat; material: faeces | place: Denmark | collected 2008/2010
CTGGGCTTTGCGCATAAAAAAAGGCTGTGTCAGCGTTTTGACACAACCTCTTTTGGGTACAGTACATCACCTAAACCAGATTCGTTGATGTGGTTCAAAGGTAAAGGGAAAGATTTACAGATCAAAATACTTGAAGTGGGTTATTCTCTCATTTTTTCACTCTTAGTCTCTCATTTTTTCACTTTCACTCAGTAATTTCCTTATTACTAACACGTTGTACTCCTACCTGAAAATCGGTAGGAGTCACCCCAAATTTACCGGAAAAGAGACGATAAAAAGATTGGGTAGACATTCCACACTCCTGGGCTATCGTGTCTACTGTATAATCGGGGTAATCTTTCAGCATCTTGGCAGCATACTCCAAACGAAGATTATTAATGTATTTTGAAAAACTCATTCCGGCATATTGCTTAAAAAGCGGCGCAAACTTATTTTTGGGAATGTAGATTGTCTTGATTAACTCCTCTCTCGAAAAGTCCGGCTGAAGATATAACTGCCGGTTAATGATTTCACGCTCCAGTTTGTCGAACAGCATTTTATCGTGTACCGCATTGTTATCTTCCGTCTCGGGTTCCGGATCGACAGGAACATCCGACTTTCCGGGCTCTTCTGCCTGCAATGCATTTCCATCTATATACGCCCGTACTTCCCGCTCTTTCTGTAACTGTTCTTTCAATAGATGGTTCTCCTCTTTTTTCCGGTAGAGTTCTTCTTTGTGAACCAGCAAATCCTCGATGGTTCCTACCATTGCCTTATTCTTACGGCGTATGGTACGGTTATGTCGGATGGTTCTCCATAAAAGTACCCCTAACAGAAAAACAATACAGACCACAAATATCAGCAAGGCATTCCTCATCCGCATATCAGCGGCTTGCTGCTGAATAAACATATCCTTTTCATTCGTTTCATAAACCGCTGCCAGTTCCAATGCAGCACTTTTCTGCTCTCTGGCCTTAATGCTATCACGCAACACAGCCAGCTGTTCAAAATATCTTGTAGCAGTCCGGTAATCACCTTTATCCCGATAGGCACGCCCAAGGGACTTCTTAATGGTGACCATATAATAATTTACCGTATCTTTCCGCGTAACATATACCTTTTCACGAGCGGAATTCATACGGATCACCTGATCATACATCTTCCGATCGAACAGATAAGGCATAATCAGGTAGTCATCGCGATCGTATTCCTTACTTACTGACAAAAATAGCCGGTAATAGCGGTCAGCCTCTTCCGACCGCCCCAACCGGAAAAGAACCACAGCGTAATGGGCGTACATCGCCTTTTTTTCCTTTCCGCTCAATCCCTCCATCGGTATCTCACTGCCGGTCTCTTCCGTCACAATCCTTTCTAATGCAGCCAGTGTTTTCAGGGCCTCTTCACTACGCCTGTCCGACTCCTGGAATATCAGCAAAGTATTGTAATTATAGCGCAGGTTATCGTACTTATATGGGTAGTCTGTTTTTTCCATCATCGCTACCGCCTGCTCCATAAATTCATATCCCTTATCCTTATTACCCTGATAATAGAGCATCTTCCCCATATTAAACAGAGCAACGGACTGCATCGCTTTATCATCACACAGCTCAGCCCTCTTCAAAAGCAAGTCCACATACTGTGCCTTTTTATTCTCATTGTGCAAACAGTCGTAACACGAAATCATACGGTGCACCTGTTCCATATAGTTTTTATCACTATTGAGCACCGAGTCACTTTCCAAAGCACGCTTATAGAATTTCAACGCCCAGTAGTATTGCCCTACATTGAAATACAAATCGCCTTCCACCACATCCAAGCGGAACGGAGGAAGCGACTTCTGTTTCCTCAACTGCTCCATGATCTGCTGCGCTTTTTCAAAGTCGGAGAATGTATACTTATATACGTTGTCATCTGTAATCAAACTGTCTGGTAAAGAAAACGTTCCGGCGCAAACAGACACCGGAGATATAAAACAATGAAGCAGTACTAACAGAATAACATACAATAACTTTCTCATATCTTCTTACTATTGGCGGATTTTGGAAGCACAAAAATAAGATAATAATATTTTCAACAAAATTTTCTCCGGCTCATATTTACCGAACGCATTCAAATCTTTTCTGTTTGCCGGATTTCAGGAGCCTGATTGTTTCACTTCTGGAACCGCCTCCTTCCCCTTGTTCCTAATAAAAAAGTGAACGCTTCAAACCATTTATACTTCCCAATTGTTTGGCTTATAGAATACATTTTAAAAGAAAGGATACATTATGAAAAAGGTAGTTCACCGCTCGGATACCCGCGGACGATCTTTATATGACTGGCTTGACAGCCACCACAGTTTCAGCTTTGATGAATATTATAATCCCGAACGCATCCACTTCGGCGCTTTACGGGTGCTGAATGACGATCGTGTCGCACCGGGAGAAGGTTTTCAGACCCACCCACATAAGAATATGGAAATCGTCTCCATCCCCCTAAAGGGATTTCTGGCACACGGAGACAGTAAGAAGAACAGCCGTACCATCACTGTTGGCGATATTCAGGTGATGAGTGCCGGAACAGGCATCTATCATAGTGAAATGAACGGCAGCAAGTCGGAACCTGTGGAGTTTCTACAAATATGGATCATGCCCAAAGAGCGAAACACCCACCCACTCTATCAGGACTACGACATCCGGGGGTTGCTGAAGAAAAACGAACTGGCCCTGATTCTGTCACCGGATGGCAGTACACCAGCCAAACTGCTACAGGACACCTGGTTCTCGATGGGTGAAGCAGAAGCCGGTAAAACGCTTGAATACAAGATGCATGGAACGGATACGGGAGTCTACGTTTTCCTCATCGAAGGAGAAATAAAAATAGACGATATCATCCTGACCCGCCGCGACGGATTGGGAATCTCTGAAACCAAAAGCTTTGAGATAGAAACCCTGAAAGACTCCAAGATATTACTGATAGAAGTACCGATGTAAATTTAAAGTAATTGCTTATGTCAACCGATCATACGTCCACACATCCTGATTCCCCTCTTCACGGAAGAGGGGCCGGGAGTGAGACTATCAACCTCGCTGCCATCCGGCAGGAGTACACCAAAGGCGGGCTGAAGGAAGGAGATCTTCCCGACAACCCGCTTTCTCTTTTCAACCGATGGCTGCACGAAGCTATCGATGCACAGGTAGAAGAACCTACAGCCATGCTGGTAGGTACCGTATCCCCCGAAGGGCGACCATCGACCCGTACCGTATTGCTGAAAGATTTACATGACGGAAAATTTATCTTTTATACCAATTATAAAAGCCGTAAAGGCAGTCATCTGGCAAAGAATCCGTATATTTCCCTCTCTTTCGTCTGGCACGCGCTGGAAAGACAGGTACACATTGAAGGTATTTCCTCAAAAGTCCCTGCCGGTGAATCCGATGCCTACTTCCACCAACGCCCCTACAAAAATCGCATCGGAGCACGCATCTCTCCTCAAAGCCGTCCGTTGAAGAGCCGGATGCAATTGATTCGCAGTTTCGTTGCAGAAGCTGCCCGATGGGTAGGCAGAGAAGTGGAACGTCCGGTACACTGGGGAGGCTATGCCGTCACCCCTGAACGAATCGAGTTCTGGCAGGGTAGAGCCAACCGACTGCACGACCGCTTTCTCTACACCCTCCAAGCGGACGGAAGCTGGCGGAAAGAGAGGCTTGCCCCTTGATATTTCCGGTTATTGTGCTTGCGCAACCAACAAATAATACGTAATATTGCATTCATAAAATACATCCGCTTATGATTCTGGATTATATATACCACAGCGGGTTTGCCATCGAAGCAGAAGGTGTAACCCTTATCATTGATTATTACAAGGACTCTTCGGAAACGGAACGAAATAAAGGTATCGTACACGACCGTCTGCTCCAACGACCCGGCAAGCTGTATGTACTTGCCTCACATTTTCATCCCGACCATTTTAACCGGGAAATACTGACTTGGAAAGAGCAACGTCCGGACATCATCTATATCTTCTCAAAAGATATCCTGAAGCATCATCGGGCACAAAGTGAAGATGCGATCTATATTAATAAAGGTGAGGAGTACGAAGATGATACACTGCGCATTCAGGCTTTCGGTTCTACGGACGTAGGCATCTCCTTCCTAATTCATCTGCAAGGGAAAAGCATCTTCCATGCCGGTGACCTCAACAATTGGCATTGGAGCGAAGAGTCTACCGAACAAGAGATACGCAAAGCCGAAGGCGACTTTCTGGCAGAAGTGAAATTTCTCCGGGAATCTGCTCCGGCCGTCGATCTGGTAATGTTCCCCGTCGACCGCCGAATGGGAAAAGATTATATGAAAGGCGCCCAACAATTCATCGAACGAATAAAAACTACTATATTTGTACCCATGCACTTCAGCGAAGACTACGAGGGAGGTAATGCTTTCCGGTCTATAGCCGAAGCCGGTGGATGCCGTTTTATCACCATCACTCACCGGGGCGAAAGCTTTGAGATATAACTAAATAAAACATACGATTATGAACAAACTGACACAATTTTTTCTCGTGTTATTTATGATTTGCCTGCCTGCAACCCTTTGGGCAGACAATGACAAAGATGATGATGACAGCAGATACCTTGCGGGCGCCGTGCCCGAAGTTGACGGACGGGTAGTTTTCAGCCGCGAATTCAGCATTCCCGGCATGTCACAAGACGAAATCTATGAACGGATGCTCAAGTGGCTTGACGGACGCATGGCCCAGAACAAAAACAATAGCCGCGTGGTATATAAAGCCCAAGGTGTCATTGCCGCAACCGGCGAAGAGTGGCTGGTATTCAGCTCTACCGCTCTTTCTTTGGACCGTACTTGGCTGACCTATCAAATCACCGTTAACTGCCAGCCGCAGAAGTGCACAATGGAAATAGAAAAAATCCGCTACACTTATCGTGAAAAAGAAAAATATACAGCCGAAGAATGGATCACCGATAAATTTGCTCTGAATAAAACCAAAACCAAACTGGTACGTGGTCTTGCCAAATGGCGTAGGAAGACGGTAGACTTTGCCGATAACCTTTTTGAAGAGGCGGCAAAAGCACTGAGCCAAAAACCTCAGGAAGCCGTAGCAACAGAAGCCGCTCCGAAAAAGCCGGCAGTAGTGACCGCTCCGAAAGTTGTGGTAATCGGTGGTGAAAAAGAAACTGAAAAGGTAGAAAAAGCAGCTACGGTTACCCCCGCAATCCCTGTTACCCCTCCAAGCACAATGCCGGGCTATAAAGAGGTAGCTCCCGATCAAGTTCCTGCCAACGCCATCCAGATGGGTGCAGGCCGACTGGTGATCGCTATCGGCTCCGATCCTTTCAACATGACCATGATGACAGCTAACGCCGGAGGATCCATAGGAAAAATTTCCGGAAGCCCTGTTGTATTCAGTATCCTCTCGCCCGACCAGCCTTACGAGCAATTGGAGAAAGCAGAGACATATAGCATACGTTTCTATCCTACAGGACAAAGTGAGCCGTCTGTCATACTGGAATGTCAGAAGCTGCCTGCCCCGACACCAATGGAAGGACAGCCCAGAACTTATGCAGGTAAAATAACAAAAGCATTTATGAAATAAATCAGCCACCACAGATTACACGGATAAACACAGATTGAATTTTAATTAGATTATTAATATAAACAATCTGCCCTAATCAGTATAATCTGTGGTGCAACTTTATAAGTTCTATTTTAACCTAAAACAAAATAAACTTAGCAACAATGGAAATAAAAAGTAGATTTGACCACTTTAACATCAATGTGACTGATCTGGAACGCAGCATTGCTTTCTACGAAAAAGCACTGGGACTGAAAGAACACCACCGGAAAGAAGCCGCCGACGGCTCCTTTATCCTGGTATATCTCACAGATAGCACCACCGGATTCTTATTGGAACTCACTTGGCTGAGAGACCATACCGAAGCATATGAATTGGGAGAGAACGAAAGCCATCTCTGCTTCCGTGTAACGGGAGATTATGATGCCATACGCCAATATCACAAAGAAATGAACTGCGTATGCTTTGAGAATACTGCCATGGGACTGTATTTTATCAACGATCCGGATGATTACTGGATCGAAATATTGCCGGAGCGGTTCTAAAACGATAAACGACGCATGTTTCTAAACAATGAACGATAAACAGGCTGCACATTAATATTGCAAACAGTTTATCGTTCATCGTTATTTACCGTTTATGTCTATTCGCCCGCTTTCTCCGGATTTCAGCTTTCATCTTGGCTGCCCCGGAACCATGGGTTCCCTTTATATAAGTTGTTTTCTTCGCTTTTGTTTTCACTTTATTTTCATCTTTTTTCGGGCCTTCTTTCTTTCCTTTAAAGACAATCCCACCCATAATTGCATCTTCTAAACTCATAATCTTTCCTTTCTTATTCTATATTTTCCGTGGACAAAGATACTCTTTTTCTGTGAATTCCCTATCTTTGCCCGCTGTAACAACTAAAAACCAATCAATGGATACATTCCTGCTCTCGGCAGAAAAAGACCCGATGGGTGCCGCCATAGCCGATTATTATCACAATCACAAGGCAGACAGACTGCGTGTATTTTCTTCTCAGTTCGATGAAGACGAAATACCCGTCAAACAACTTTTCCGCGAAGCCGGACAGATGCCCCTGCTCGAACGCACAGCTCTTCAGATGGCTACCGGAAGAATACTCGACGTAGGCGCCGGAAGTGGCTGCCACGCCCTTGCTCTTCAGAAAGCCGGCAAAGAAGTTTCTGCCATCGACATATCTCCCTTGTCCGTCGAAGTGATGAAACAACGGGGAGTAAAAGATGCCCGCCAGATTAATCTGTTCGACGAACACTTTGCCGATACTTTCGATACCATACTGATGTTGATGAACGGTTCCGGTATCATCGGGCGCTTGGAGAATATGCCTGTCTTCTTCCGTAAGATGAAACAAATACTCCGCCCGAATGGTTGCATCCTGATGGATTCAAGTGACCTCCGCTATCTGTTCGAAGATGAAGACGGAAGTTTCCTGATCGACCTGGCCGGAGATTATTATGGAGAAATCGACTTCCGCATGCAGTACAAAGACATTCAAGGTGATTCTTTCGACTGGCTGTATATCGACTTCCAGACCCTCAGTGCCTATGCTGCCGACAATGGCTTCAAGGCCGAAATGATAAAAGAGGGCAAACATTATGACTACCTGGCCAAACTGACTGTTGTCCCGTGACCGGGCAGGCATGAAAACTCCCGATAACCAGTCCTCCTAAAAGACTAAAACGGAAACAATAACGGCAACACAAACACCATCACCACGCCCATAATGATCTGCAACGGAAGACCAACTTTTACATAATCCATAAATGTATAGCGTCCTGCCGGCATCACCAGTGCATTAGGCGGCGTGGAGAAAGGTGAAGCAAAACACATACTCGCCGCCACCGTCACGGCAAACAAAAACGGATAGGGACTCAGTCCCAACTGTACGGCAGAGTGAAGCGCAATAGGAGCAAGCAGCACCGCAGTAGCCGCATTGCTGATAAACATCGTCATCAGCGAAGTAGTGAAATAGATGCCTGCCAACAAAGCAAAAGGCCCGTAAGTACCCAGACCGTTCACCAATGATTGCGACACCACTTCCGAAGCCCCGGTTTTCTCCAATGCCAATGACATGGGCAACATTCCCGCTATCAATACAATACTCTCCCAGTTGATTGTTTTATAAGCTTCTTCCACATTGCGGAAACATCCGGTCAGCACCATCAGCAAAGCTGCGACAATTACTGCCGTCACAGGGGCCACCGGAATAAAGTCGAACATCATGGTTACAATCATCCCCAACATGATCAGTGCCGCTACCGGTGCTTTATGGTTCAAGGTCACTTTAGCTGCTTCAGCCAATGGTTGCCCCAGAACGACCCATTGCGACTGGTCTTCACCAAGCCTGGCAATGTTTGCCCAACTTCCCTGTACCAGCAAGACATCTCCCGAATGCATTTTTTCATCCTTCAGGTTCTTCAACAAGTAGTCACGCTTACGCTGAATTCCCAATATATTAATACTGTAATTCTCCCTGAATCCGGAAGCTTTTACCGGTTTGTTTATCAAATTGGCAGTAGGCAGCAACAAGATTTCGGCAATGCCTATCTCCTGAAAATCGAAACCTTCATCCGTATTATGCAAATTACCTTCCGTCTTATGTGTATCCAATAAAGCCAGACGATTCTCACCGACAAAACGTTTCACGTTCTCAAACTCCCCTAATACATAAAGAATATCTTCTGCTTCAATCAGGGTTCCCGCTTCTGCCATCTCCTGCTTTTTTGTCTTAAAAAAGTGTCGGGATGAAACCGATCGGCGACGCACTTCCAGAATTGTCACATGATACCTCTGCGGAATCCCTAACTCCTGTATTGTTTTACCGACAATTCCTGAAGATTCTTCGACCTCCACCCTATACAGGTTCTGCGATAACTGATATTCCCCCGCCAATTCCTGAAGCGACTTATTCTTATGCTTTCCCCGCGTTTCTTTATCTGTTTTCTTCGTCAGGAATATCTTGCTCAGCGGGATCAGCACAATCAGACCGACAGTAACACATACCAGTCCCACGGGAGTGAAGGTAAAGAAAGAGAGCCGTTCATATCCGGCTTCAATCAAGGCATTCTGTATCACAAGGTTAGGCGGAGTACCAATCAACGTCATCATACCACCCATACTGCTGGCAAAAGCAAGAGGCATCAGCAGACGGCTTACATTGATATTGGCACTCATGGCCATGCTGACCACAATAGGCAGCATCAACGCCACCGTTCCCGTATTGCTGACAAAAGCGCCGATAGCCGCTGTCACCAATATGATCAGTACAAAGAGTTTCAACTCGCTTGTTCCCGCAAACTTCAGGATACGGCTACTGATCATCTTTGCCAGCCCCGTTTGGAAAATAGCTCCGCCCACCACAAACAGACCGATCATCATAATAACAACAGAATTGGAAAAGCCCGAAAGCGCTTCCTCTGGAGTAAGGATATTGAAAAGTATTAATAATACCAGCGCGCACAATGCCACTAAGTCAGACCGTACCTTTCCACTCATGAAAAAGGCAGCCGACAGTACGAGAATAATAATCGTTATAGCCATAAAATAAAAAGATGGGGTGATTCCATGATAAAAACAAAAAATCACCCCTGCTTGTTCAACTTATTTCTTCAGCATTTCATCAATTTGATTTACCAGTGAAGTAAATTCCTCTTCGTTATACAAACGAGTCAGCTTCACAATCTTACCTTCCCGGTCTATCAGTACATTGCGGGTGATACCCGATTCACGCAATGCATATTTTGCAAATATATCCGCTCCCGGATCCAATCCCAACGGATAAGTCACCCCTACCGACTTACCAAATGCAATCACTTTGTCAAGAGGTTCATCACGATCAATACCGATCAAGGCAAACTCCGGATTGCTTTGATGTTTCAGCCAGATATCTTTCTCTATAAAAGGCATCTCTTTACGACATACTCCGCACCAACTGGCCGTGAATTGCAACATCACCACTTTGCCACGAAGTGCAGAAAGCTCTATCTGCTTTCCATCTGTCAGAGTAATAGTAAAATCGGGGGCCATCTCTCCTACTCTCACAATATATCCTGTGCTGTCTGCCGCAACACTATCCGTTTTCACCACTACACTATCCGCAACAACGGTTGCTTTATCCGCTTTTCCCTGTCCGGAACATGCTGCCATACCCCAAAGAAGCAATGACAGACCACATACATAAAAAAAGTTCTTCTTCATACTTTTCTATAATTAATTGATTTGCAAAAGTAAACAAAGAATCCGATTTATCAAACACTATTTTTATGAAGCATTTTTAGCCAAAGTATTTGCAAGTTTAAAAGTTTTTCCTACCTTTGCACCCGCAAAACAGAAATGACGCCTCTTTAGCTCAGTTGGCCAGAGCACGTGATTTGTAATCTCGGGGTCGTTG
>OBZT01000530.1_pt1 | contig 9105 bp, 7 predicted proteins | sample 1477011 | NCBI WGS metagenome assembly OBZT01 (sample SAMEA2580259, study PRJEB22360) | human gut metagenome | biome: human gut; feature: human-associated habitat; material: faeces | place: Denmark | collected 2008/2010
AATTATAGAAACGCAGATTAACGCAAATTTTCGCAAAAAATTAAGTTCTCCAACATAGCGTAGCCCTCTAATAATCTGCGAAAATTTGCGTTAATCTGCGTTTCTATAAATTTCCATTAATCACTTTCAATGATTCTACGTGTCTCTTCTACCGGATTATCCGCTCCGAGAATGGTTCCCGATAGAGCTATCCCGTTTACTCCTGTGTGAAGTATGGCAGGAATATCCTCATAAGTGATTCCTCCAATCGCTACTACGGGGATTTCGATATTCGCCTCTTTCATCTGTGAAAGGATGGAGGAATAGCCTTCCAATCCCAGTACAGGGCTTAAATTCTTTTTGGTGGTAGTAAACCGGAAAGGACCGATGCCAAGATAATCGGCACCGGCACGATAGTGCTGTACAACATCTTCGAATGTATTTGCAGTGCTGCCGATAATGAAAGCCTCTCCAAGAATTTGGCGGGCCTGGTCGATAGGCATATCCTTTTTGCCCAGATGCACACCGTCCACTTCCAGCTTTCGCGCCAGTTCAACGTGATCGTCCAGAACCAGGATTGCTTCGTGCTCTTTACAAAGCGGTTTCAGTTGCAGGGCTACTGCCTCCACTTCTTCGAGAGGAGCCTCTTTCATGCGTAGTTGGATCCATTTGCACCCGCCTTCGAGTGCCATACGTGCCGATTCGAGGTACGAGTACCGTTCGGTCTGATGCGTGATAAATTGTAGACTGACCATTCCCTTATCCTCCGCAAGCAGCTTTGATAATCACCAGGTTATCGTTCTCATGCAATATGAAACCCTCCCATTCGGTACGGGGAATCATTTTGTTGTTTACGGCGATAGCAATGCCTTGAACCGGAAGTTCGAGCTGTGCTGTCAGTTGTGTAAGGGTAGAGACGGGAGTAATTTCCACCTCTTTGTTGTTCACTTGTACTTTCATTGTCCTATCAGAATAAATAAGTTGAAAGTAAATACAAAGAGCGTGCTTGAATGGAAAGGCGATAAGAAGAAACACAATCCCTACGTCAGTACTAACTGCCTCAGGTTCCTAGGGTATAATCTCAGCCCCTCATGGGGCACCCCTTTGTCTTTACGGGGGCAAAGTAAGTGAAAAAGAAACAGAAAAACACTAAATCATTCGATTTTTTTTCATTTTTCTGTTGATTCCTGTTTTTTGATAGGATGAGAAAAGATAAACCGGGCGCCATTTTTGTAATTCTTGTCAATCCAGATATCACCTCCCATATATTGGATGGTCAGTTTGCAGATAGCCAGTCCCAATCCTGTACCCTGTACGAACTCATTCAACTTTTCGAAACGTTGGAATACCAGCTCCTGTTTATCTTCGGGGATTCCGGTGCCGGTATCAGTTACCGAGAACAGCATACATTGCTTTTCTTCGTTCACTTCATAATCCAGCGTAATGCTTCCTCCGGCAGGAGTGAATTTCAAGGCGTTGTTCAGCAGATTGATAATAATCTGTTGCAGGCGCAAGGGATCTGTGTAGAGCATGTAAGGCTCTTTAGGCATTTGCAGTTTGATGTCTACATCCATTGTCTTGTTCCGGTTGGTCAGGGTAATCATATTCTGGCAATGGTTCACCAGCTCACACCATTCATATTTGAATTGTAGCTTTCCTGATTCCAAGCGTGATATATCCAGTACATCACTAATCAGTTGGAGCAGCAGATTAGAGTTGGTCTGGACAATATCTGCGTATTCTTTCAGTTCGTTATTCTGCTCTACCGAACCGATAATCAGGCTGGAGAAACCGACAATAGCATTTAGCGGAGTCCGTATCTCGTGGCTCATATTCGAAACAAAGGCACTTTTCAGCTGATTAGCTTCTTCGGCGCGCTCTTTAGCATCACGCAATTCGACTTCAGACTCTTCCAGTTTCTTTTTATCTTCCCGTAGTTGTTTCGTAGTTCTTTCAAGGTGATTCTTCAGGATTTTAGTCCGGTAATAGTAATACAGCGAAATCATTAGACTTCCTACTAATACGAGAAATATAATCAGGATGAATTGTACTTCTGTCTTATAGGCCACAAAGAACGGGATAGGCTGATTGATTACCATTGAGTTAACAGGTAACTTCTTGTTTTCAAATCCCCATTCCTTTAGTTTCTTCGCATCAAATTTATATCTGTTGGGTAAGATATTGATACTACTGATATCAGTTTCCTTCTGGTCTAAAAAGCGGTAGGCATATTCTCCCATGCTTTGTCCCACTCCTTCATATTGCGGGACATATCCTCCGATAGCCCAGTAACCTATTGCAGTGGAAGTCATGCTGAACATAGGCAGGAGCGGATTGGCTTTGGAAAAAGCATAAACGGAGTTATTCATGTAAGTAATACCCCGGTTATCGATTCTCCAGATGCCAAGCAACATGACTGTGTTTCTGGGAAGATTGCGCAATTGACTGGCAGCCATATCGAGTGTATGGATGCGGCCATCGACGTAGGTGATAGACAACTGTGGGAAATGTTGCAGGTTTTTCTTGAACCATGCCAGTTCGGCAAGTCCGTTGTATGTGTTATCCGATACAAATACAAGGTGTTCTGTTTCCGGATAGAAATCCTGTATCATTTCAATGTCTTTTTTGATATCATATTCGTATGTGCTACAATATCTTACGTTATATTCCTTCATGCGTTCCATTAAGTTGATGCTTTCAGGATTATAGCTTCGGATGTCGGTCGAATCCTCCAGAATACGGATACCGTTGCGTGATGCCATTGCACAGAAAACAGGAAGCTGCTTGTACTTTTCATCTTCGAGATGAAGAAAACTGCTCCATGCTTCACCACCCAGGAGAATAACTAATTTGGCTTTCGGATGTTTGTCGAGAATATCAGTTAATGTTTTTTTCCATTGATGCGCCTGCGTTAAGTCTGTTGCATTCATATTTTCTACCATGGTCGAATATCTTCCTCCCAATTGGGTGTAGGTTTCTACAAATGTGCTGATGTTATCGTAGGTATATTTAGTGTCAGAATTATAAGAGGTGATAAACAGAATTTCTTCCTCAGATTCTTCTGTGGTGGCAGCATTGCCGAAAAGGGGGAGGAAAAGGAGTACAGCAATGGAGACAATAAATCGTATTTTTTTTCTTTTATACAGTATCATAATTGTTTGTTATGTTGTTTTATGAGTTGCAAAAATACAACTAATGCATCTGATATACAATAAAAGTCTGTTCTTTTTAATCTGTAAAAAAGGTCGCTGTGAAAAACACAACAACCTTTTCCATAAGTATAGTTTAGCTTGTAAATTTAATTACATTCTTTTTTCAACCACATCCCAGTCGATGATATCCCACAGGGCGTTTACGTGGTCGGCACGGCGGTTCTGGTAATCCAGATAATAGGAGTGTTCCCAAACGTCAAATCCGAGAAGTGGTTTCAAACCGGCACGTACTGGATTGCTGCCGTTCCCCTCTTTAGTGATTTTCAGTTTACCGTCTTTATCTACGGATAGCCAAGCCCATCCTGAACCAAACAATCCGACTGCTGCTGCATTGAATTCTTTCTTGAAGTTTTCAAAGCTGCCAAAGTCACGTTTGATGGCTTCTCCTAGTTTACCGGCGGGTTCCTTCTTCGAAGGTTTCGGGGCAAATTGCAGGAAGTACAGGTTGTGGTTCAATACTTGTCCGGCGTTATTGAATATAGCTCCATCCGGTGCGGCTGCAACGATTTCTTCTACCGTTTTACCTTCATATTCTGTTCCGGGCACGAGGCTATTCAGATTATTTACATACGTTTGTAGATGTTTTCCGTAATGGAAATCTATTGTTTGCTGACTGATTACAGGTTCCAACGCATTGTTAGCGTAAGGAAGTTTAGGCATTTCATGGTCATCATAATTAAAGACATTAATATAGTATTCATAATGTTACAAGTTTTAATTGGCTTGTTATACTATAATAACAGAAGCCCTTTGCAAAATGTTCACAGCATCTTACTTTATTTGTAAATGTACTGTATACGTTTCACTTCTTTCGGATGCTCACGGTCGGTCCGGCAGATCCATTGGCCCGTATTATCATATTCATAATAAGAATTGCTATCGATCTGGTTTCCGTATTTATCGTACAGGCAGATCAGGCATCCCGATGTTTTCTGGTTATTGCCTAAAATCCGTTGGTAAACGATCTGTGTCAGATAACCGTATTTATCGTATTCATAAGCATCTTTTTGTGAAATAATCTGATCCGAAGAATTAGCAAAAAGCAGGTTTTGATGTTGGGATGAAATCAATCTGCCTTTATCATCATATTTGTTTGCGGTGTACGCCTGAAGTTCTCCATTCTTATTATACTCTTTGGTTTCGGTCAATAACCCCTGTTTATTATAGGAACTTATGATGACTCTTCCATCTGTATACTTGAGCGAATCACTCTCGATACTTCCGTCCGTGCCGATACGGCGTGTCCGCCGGTATAGATCCGTTTTGGTTTTCGGATTCGTTTGCACTTCAAAGATGCAGTGACCTTGCGGATCGTATAATCTGTTCGTTTGTATTTCATTGCTTAGCTGACCGTTCTTTACGGTAAGCGACAATGTAGAAATGAGCTGCCCCTTATCGTCATACGAATAAGTGGTCGAGGTATTTCCCGTACTGTCATTTTCCGCAGACTTAATCAATCGTCCTCCATTATAGTATTTCACGGAAGTAGGAGTGGATATGATTGTTTGCAGAATAAACGGTGTCCGTAGTGCATTGGCCTGGTCACGAAATTCCTTATACCTGTGTGTGCAAAGAAAATCCTGCAGCATACTCAAAGATTCGGAATTGACAATGGCAGCTTTTAAAAGCTCAAAATCAGCTTTTTCACTAAGATATTCAAGGTCATCCAGATGAGTACGTGCTGTGGAAGTCAGGTAAGGTGATTGCTTATACTCGTCAATAATCTGCCGAATGTCTGTTGCGTTTCCTTTCTCCCGGAGGCTGTCGATCCCTTGAAACAGAAAATCATCGTATAACGCACGGACTTCCGGAAGGAATGGACGCGTATCTTTATCCGTGAAGAATTTCTGCATGTTGGCGTTATCAAAAAATGCCTTGAAATTCGCTGATGTCGGATTACTCTTTACAATCTGGTAAAGCCGTTTGTTTTCCGCAGTGTTGATTTGAGAGATAAATTTGCCGTTCGGATATTCCGTGATGTACGTTTGATAAATATTCAGCGTAGGTGTTTTCAGCATACCTTCCAGTAAAGCCATTTCACGGATGTCCCGCACCTTTTGCAAGATGGCAGAATCTCCCGGATAACCGCTTGACCGGATACTGTCCATCAACGTCTTGCTAAAAGGAATTTGATCTTTCGAAGCTTCCAGAATGGAGATAACGGCCAGTTCTGCTTTGTTTTGTACGTTGGAAAGTTGTATTTTCTCTTCTTCACAGATATTGGGAAAATAAGCTTTCGTTGCCCTTTCGTAGCATCCGAAATAGTTGATGGCAGCCTGTTCGCTTTGCTCGTTCCACAATCCGTTGAGCACATCCAATAATGCCAGTTCCTCGGCATAATAGGTTTGTGTCTCGTCATCTATCTTATCACGGTTTTTCTGCCATTTGTCGGCGTCATTATCGTTCAGATACCTTAGCAGCTTTTCCAGGCGACTCTGCTTTTGTGCCATTGCCTGTGGAATGCAGGCGACCAGAAACAAACTCAAAATAATCGATAAAAATATACTTCTTTTCATTGCTTTTTGGTGTTAGGTTAAAATAGTTAGTGATGAAAATTCATAAAAATACCTTCATTCTCGAATGAATATTATACTTTTGTATTGAGAACAAATTTGAATGCCAAGGGTTTGTTAAAAATCCACATTGTTTTTATAATGCTGTTATGAATACCAATTATATAGATGAATTGAACGAGAGTCAGTGTGCTGCAGTGACTTATAATGACGGTCCTTCGCTGGTGATAGCCGGTGCAGGTTCGGGGAAGACGCGCGTATTGACTTATAAAATCGCTTACTTGCTGGAACAGGAGAACGGCTACAATCCGTGGAATATCCTTGCACTGACCTTTACGAATAAGGCGGCGCGCGAGATGAAAGAGCGTATTGCCCGTCAGGTAGGTATGGAACGGGCACGTTATTTGTGGATGGGGACTTTCCATTCCATCTTCTCACGGATTCTTCGTGCCGAAGCAACATTTATCGGGTTCACTTCCCAGTTCACCATCTATGATACGGCTGATAGTAAGAGTCTGCTTCGTTCCATTATTAAAGAGATGGGATTGGACGAGAAAACTTATAAACCGGGAGCGGTACAAGCACGTATCTCCAATGCCAAGAATCATCTGGTCACTCCCACGGGGTATGCTGCCAATAAAGAGGCTTACGAAGGAGATATGGCTGCCAAGATGCCTGCTATCCGTGATATCTATACCCGTTATTGGGACAGATGTCGTCAGGCAGGTGCAATGGATTTCGATGATTTACTGGTGTACACCTATATTTTATTCCGTGACTTTCCGGAAGTGTTGGCACGCTACCGGGATCAGTTCCGTTATGTGCTGGTAGATGAGTATCAGGATACGAATTATGCGCAGCATAGCATTGTCTTGCAACTGACTAAAGAAAATCAACGGGTCTGTGTCGTGGGAGACGATGCGCAAAGTATCTATTCTTTCCGTGGGGCGGATATTGACAATATTCTCTATTTTACAAAAATCTACCCCAATACGAAAGTCTTTAAACTGGAGCAGAATTACCGTTCCACACAAACCATTGTTTGTGCTGCCAACAGCCTGATTGAGAAGAATGAACGTCAGATACGGAAAGCCGTGTTTTCGGAGAAAGAAAAGGGGGAACCTATCGGTGTATTTCAGGCGTATAGCGATGTGGAAGAGGGAGATATTGTAGCTAATAAGATTGCAGAGCTACGACGGGAGTATCGCTACGGATATGCTGATTTTGCCATCCTGTATCGTACGAATGCACAAAGCCGTATTTTTGAAGAGGCTCTTCGGAAACGAAGTATACCTTATAAGATTTACGGAGGACTTTCGTTCTACCAGCGAAAAGAGATAAAAGATGTGATTGCTTATTTCCGTTTGGTAGTGAATCCGAATGATGAAGAAGCATTCAAGCGAATCATTAATTATCCGGCTCGTGGTATTGGAGATACGACAGTCGGGAAGATTATATCGGCGGCTACCGATCATGGTGTAAGTCTTTGGGCGGCACTCTGTGAACCATTGAGTTACGGACTGGATATAAATAAAGGAACGCATGCAAAACTGCAAGGCTTTCGTGAATTGATAGAAGGTTTCATTGTCGATCAGGCAGATAAGAACGCTTATGAAATAGGAACGAATATCATCCGTCAGTCCGGCATTATCAACGATGTCTGCCAGGACACATCCCCCGAGAACCTAAGCCGTAAGGAAAATATAGAAGAGTTGGTGAATGGAATGAATGACTTCTGCGCTTTGCGGCAGGAGGAGGGTAACCCGAATGTGTCTCTTACCGATTTCCTTTCGGAGATTGCATTGCTTACCGATCAGGATTCCGACAAGGCGGATGATGGGGAAAAGATAACGTTGATGACAGTTCATTCGGCTAAAGGATTGGAGTTTAAGAATGTATTTGTGGTTGGTCTGGAAGAAAACCTGTTTCCCAGTGGGATGGTAGGAGATTCTCCCCGGGCACTGGAAGAAGAACGTCGTTTGTTCTATGTAGCTATTACTCGTGCGGAGGAACATTGTTATCTGTCTTTTGCCAAAACCCGTTTCCGTTATGGAAAGATGGAATTTGGAAGCCCCAGTCGTTTCTTGCGTGATATCGATGTTCATTACTTGCAACTGCCGCATGAGGCAGGAGTGAGCCGGGCTGTCGATGAAGGTGCAGGACGTTTCCGTAGAGAGATTGAAGGAGGATTCACCCGTTCAGCTTCTCCGTCGCGTGCCCCTTTCGGAAGTACATCTTCCGAACAGCGTGAACGTCCGAAAGCACAGATCATTGCTCCCAGCGTACCGAGAAATTTGAAGAAAGTTAGTACTGTTAGCCCAAGTAACGGTGTACAGGCAACCTCTTCCACTTCGGCATCGGTAGCAGGAGTACAGGTCGGACAGATGATAGAGCACGAACGTTTCGGATTGGGTGAAGTGATTAAAGTAGAAGGAACGGGAGACAATGCGAAAGCAACTATTCATTTTAAAAATGCGGGAGACAAACAACTATTATTACGTTTCGCTCGTTTTAAAGTGGTAGAATAAATAATAACACTAAATAGAGAGACTCATGAAGAAACAACTAACAGTAATTTTGCTTTCCGCTTTGATTTTGAGTGGATGTGCGTCGGGGCGTATGGGAAATCCGGGAGCTATCATGGCAGGTGCTTCTATCGGAGGTAGTCTGGGAAGTTCGATAGGCGGACTTATCGGAGATAATAATCATGGCTGGAGTTACCGTGGTTCTGCTATTGGGAATATTGTGGGAACCATTGCCGGTGCGGCTATTGGAAACGCGTTGACGGCGCCGAGACAAGAGCAAATAGAGGAAGATGCGTATATTCCTGAAGTGAGGGAAGTCCGTGTGCAAAAATATAAGAAGCAGCCGGTGCAGCAGCCTATTTCTCAACTGAAGTTGCGCAAGATCCGTTTTATAGATGATAATCGCAGTCATGTGATTGATGCGGGAGAAAATAGCAAGATAATTTTTGAGATTATGAATGAAGGGAGAAATCCTGTTTATAATGTAGTTCCTGTGGTAGAAACGGTGGGGAAGGTGAAGCATCTCGGCATTTCTCCTTCCGTGATGGTGGAGGAGATTCTTCCGGGTGAAGGCATCCGTTATACCGCTTCCATTCACGCAGGTGAAAAATTGAAAGACGGTGAAGTGACATTCCGTGTCGCAGTGGCGGACGAGAATGGAGTGATTTGTGATTCGCAAGAATTTACCCTGCCTACACAGCGCGGAAACTAGAAATAACAGCCCGAATATCCGGTTTAAACATAGTGACGGTATATGCTTGGAATAGTGACGCTATCCTAAGCATATACCGTCACTATGTTGGTGGGATAGCGTCACTCTTTTACGGAGTATCTTTTTCTTTTCATAAGCAGTGCTGACTCACTTTTTCTGCAATA
>OBZT01000531.1_pt1 | contig 9102 bp, 14 predicted proteins | sample 1477011 | NCBI WGS metagenome assembly OBZT01 (sample SAMEA2580259, study PRJEB22360) | human gut metagenome | biome: human gut; feature: human-associated habitat; material: faeces | place: Denmark | collected 2008/2010
CGACGTAGACTCGGACAGCGGGACCCGCGCCGGCTGCCGGTTCGCGCGCTACGTCGCCGGCTACGCGGGCCTGCGCGCCATGCTCGCGTCCGCCGGCGCGAAGCTCGCCATGCGCTGGGACGGCGGCAAGGTGGTGCTCTCGGCCATGCCGCGCCGCGACTGGTCGCGCGAGGAGTTCGAGGGCCGGCGCACGCCGATCAAGATCAAGCAGGCGAGCCGTCCGGTCAACCACCTCGTGTGCCTAGGCAAGGGCGAGCTCGCCCAGAGGACCGTGATCGACCTGTACGCAGACGAGTCGGGCAACGTGTCCAAGACGCAGAGCATGTTCGGCGTCGACGAGGTGGAGCGCGCCTACGACTACAGCTCGGCCGAGGACGCCGACCTCGAGCAGGAGGGGATCAAACGCCTCAAGGAGCTGCAGGACGCGAGCACGTGCGACGTGCCGGAGCTGCCGAACGCGGACTTCGACGTCGGCGACGTCGTGGGAGGGCGCGAGAGCCGTCTCGGGGTCTTCGTGACGGCGACCATAGCGCGCAAGGTCGTGACCATCGGCAGGCGCGGGGTGACGTCCTCGTGCGAGGCGGGAGGCGCGTCCTCTCGCCGGGTGACAAGGGCGCTTTAATGGCTGCGAGGTGATCGACGGATGCACGTATGCGACATAAGGCTCGACCTGCGCAAGCCCGACTGGGACAGGCCCCCCGTGCGCGTGATGCGGGGCGACGCCGACGCTACGGTCGTGCGCGCCCATATCCTCGACGGCGGGGAGCCGGCCGACCTATCGCACGCCCAGGCGAGGTTCGAGGCGGTCAAGCCGGACGGCACGTGGGTGCGCGAGGAGGCGGCGGCGAAGCCCGGCGGCGTGGTTGAGTACGTGCTCCCGCCGCAGGTGTCGGCCGTCGAGGGCCTCATCGAGGGAGCCTGCTTCCGCCTGGTCCGAGACGGCGCGGTCGACTCGGCCGGCCCGTTCGCGATCGAGGTGCTGCCGTCGATCGAGAGCGCGGGCGCGGGCGAGTCGGGCTCGTACTGCCCCGAGCTCGACGGGCTGATGGACGAGATGCGGCAGCTGATCGTCGACGGAGGGGCCAAGGACTACGCCGCCCTGGTCGGCAAGCCGTCGATCGGCGGGAGGACGCTCGAGGGGGACATGGCGCTCGAGGACATCGGAGTCGTCGAGCTGGGAAACGTCGAGATCGAGTCGATGTTCAACGAGAAGATGGCCGAAAGGACCGGACTATGGCAATCAAGGTGACGTCGGAAGGCGGGCTGCTCTACTTTCTCCAGAAGCTGCGCCAGCTGTTCGTTCCGCGCGAGCTGCGCACGGGCTCGTCGAGCGAGTACAAGGTGCTGTCGGACAACAACCTGACCGACGGTCTCGTCGCGAAGATCGAGAACGCGGACAGCCACGTGTTCAGCGGCTCCTACTCCGATTTGACGGCGAAGCCGTCGATAAACGGCAGGACGCTCGAGGGATCCCAGTCGCTCGCCGACCTCGGCATAGCGGCGGCCGCCGACGTGCCGACGAGGGTGTCCCAGCTGGCGAACGACAGCGGCTTCGCGGTCGCGACGACGGTCGGCGAGGATATCGCGGCCGGGGACAAGGCGACGCTCGCGAGCGCGAAGAAGTACGCTGACGACAAGGCGGCCGCGATCCACGTCCCCGCGAAGGTGTCCGAGCTGACGAACGACTCCGGATACCAGACGTCCGCCGACGTGCAGTCCTCGGTGGACGGCGCCGGCGGGGCAGCGAAGAGCGAGCTGCAGTCGGCCATCGAGAGCGCCGTGAGCTCCACCTACAAACCAGCCGGATCCATCGCCTTCGCGAGCCTCCCCGCGCCGTCGAAGGCAAATCTCGGCAAGGTCTACAACGTCACCAACGCGTTCACCACGACGGCGTCATTCGTCGAGGGAGCAGGTCAAACGTACCCTAAGGGCACCAACGTGGTGTGCGTCAACACGTCGGGAACCACGTACATGTGGGACGTGCTGGCGGGCATGGTCGACCTGTCGCCCTACCTCAAGAGCGCAGACCTCTCGACCGTGACCAACGCCGACATCGACGCGATGTTCTAAGGGCGCCCCCATGTCCATCAAAGCGTTGACCGACGACGGGCTCCGGTACCTGGTCGCCAAGCTGAAATCGACGCTAGCCCCCAAGAGCCACGCGTCGGCCGACACCTCGTACGGAGCGGCTTCGTCCGGCAGCTACGGGCACGTCAAGCTCTCGTCGTCGGCCGCGGCTGCGAACGGGACGGCCTCCGCCGGCACGGCCAACGGCATCGTGGCCAACGCGAACCACGTGCACCCCAAGCAGGCGATGGACAAGGCGACCTCCACGGCGATCGGGGCGGTCAGGCCGGACGGCACGACCACGACGGTGGACGGCGACGGCGTGCTGAAGGCGATCCCTCCGACCGACCAGGCCATGTTCCTGGCCGCCCATCGGGTCGGCTCGTACCTGGAGACCGACGGAACCAACCCCACGGCCTGGGGCGGCACCTGGCAGCAGGAGCCGAGCCTCGGGCCGTACAAGTGGAAGCGCACGAAGTAAGGGAGGCCCCATGGCCAAGACGGACGGATACAGCAGGCTCGCGTGCGACCGCAAGACGTGCGACACGGTCGAGTACCTGCAGGGCAACGATCCCCGCACGGGATCCTGGAAGACGGTGAAGCGCCTGACCGCCGACGGCGTGGAGGCGACCATCACGCTGTGCCCCGACTGCTACCCCGGCTACAAGGCCGTGGCCGAGGCCAACGACAAGGCCGTGAACTCGTACCTGGAAGGAGCGCAATAATGGGCATCGAGCTGGTAACCGGCTTCACGGGCAAGGCGCACATCTCGTCCCTCGACGTGGCCAAGTTCAACGCGGGGGCGCTCGGCCCCGGCGAGTACGTGTTCGCCGGTGTCAAGGACGACAAGCTCAAGGCCACCATGGCATCGTCGAACAAGGTGCATATCTCGTCCGGCAACGCCATGATGCAGGGTCGCCATTTCTGGGTCGACGCGGCTGGAGTCGATCTGACGGTGCAGACCGGCACGCAGGGTCAGAAGCGCAACGACCTGGTGGTGGCCCGCTACGCCAAGAACGCATCCACGGGCGTCGAGTCCGTGAGCCTCGTCGTCATCAAGGGCACGCCCACGACCGGCACGCCGGCCGACCCGTCGTACACGCGCGGAGACATCCTCAACGGCAACGCGCTGACGAACGACATGCCCCTGTGGCGCATCCCCCTTAACGGCATCACGGTCGGCACGCCGGTGCAGCTTTTCCAAGAATTCACCTCGGCGAAGGACGCTTGGAATTCCGTATCCCAGGTAGCGGAAGCTGCACCCGCTACCGGCACGGGAAAGGTTCGGTTCGTCCGGTACGGGACGCTCGTCGTCGGCTTCGCGAACGTCTCCGGCACGTCGATCGGAACGTCCGGAGCCAAGCTATGCGTCATACCCGAGATGGCGAGGCCGCGAAGCTGGCAGCGTCTGCCAATCAACGGAGACAGCGTTAATGCGGCTGCAGAGGTGTCATCAGACGGCACGATGAAAGTATGGAGCGTAGAAGCGGAAAAGACTCTGACGCGTTTGATAAGCACGTTCTCGTACTACCTGATATAGGCATTAGCTTTCCGTATCCCAGGTGGCATATGGCAGCGGATCATTCAAGGCTCAGGCCGCCTACACTTCGCAAGTGGTGACCGTCCAGCTGTCGAAAGAAATGCCGCATACTGGCTACGCGGTCACCGCGTCGCTCGCTCAGGCAGGGGTTGGGTTCGACAACATGAGACTAAGCATTGGGACGAGGACTAAGTCATCAGTTGAGGTGAAGTGCTGGTCTACCGGACCCGTCGAATCGTCAAACATGTTCTACGTCATCGCAGCCGGATGAGCGCTTAGCTTTCCGTATCCCAGGTTAAAAAAATCTCCGCAGACGCGATGGCCGTCACGAAGGGGTCGACGTACACTTTCAGCTCAGACGTACCGACGGTTGACGGCTACGCGCCCGTTGGCGTTGTGGGCATAACGTCCAATCATGCTCAGTCGCTGTACGTGCTCGCATTCGACATGGCTTCGTCGAAGCTGTGGCTGCAAGCGGAATGCAGGTACTCTCAGCCGAGCATAATAGTATCGTGGTATGTACTTTATCTGCGCTCTTAGCTTTCCGTATCCCAGGCCGCTGTTGGCAACTGGGCCACATTGCAAACATACGGCAAAATTGCCGTGCTGGATGTCGAGCTGATCATCACCGGTACCATGCAGCCGTGGCAAACCCTCGAAAACAGTGAGCTGCCGACCGGCATCGCTGCGGCTAAGACTGCGTTCGGCGTCGTGGCGGTCGAAAGCTACGGAGAGGCGACCCTTGACGTCGTGGTCGAAGGATCCAGGGCTTTTCTGCGAAACAGGGGCGCTTCCGCCATCACGATGTCGCAGAAGGGAGCCTATGCTCACGGCCAAGCCGTGTTTTTCTTGGCGTAGCTTTCCGTATCCCAGGTTGACATCTGTGATGGCGTGACCGCTTGCAAGCAAGGAAAACATGTCTGCGTGTACGTGAAAATCGAGACGACGAGCGGGCAGAACTACACCGTTATCGGATCTCTCCCGTCAGGATGGCAGCCGCGCAAGTACGTGCTGCAGCGCGCCTACATCGTCGGCGGCAAGCCGTCCACGTACGAGCCCTATGTGGAGATCAACGGCTCAGGGCAAGTGAGCATATCCCCCATGGGGGTTGCCGGCACTATGCACTGCACCGTCAGCTACATTGCCCTGTAGCCTCCGACCTACGCTTCGACGAGATACAGCGACCTCACCCAAAACTTCGAACCGGCGACCTTGCTGACGTCCATGCGGATGTTGATGACCCCTGTCGTCTCGACGATCCCCTTGTACTCGCCGCTGCCGCATAAAGCAGGCACGCTCGGCCTGCAATCAGGTTGCAGCGTGCCTATCCCGACGGTAGCGCCAACGGCAATATCGACATTGTTTACCAGGCAGATGTTGAGCGCGGCGATCCCTCCGACGACCCTGATGCCGCCGCCTGATACCGCGAAGCTCGAAGCAGGGGCGAACGCCTTGATGGCCTGATGGTAAAGCTCGTGGGATACGGAAAACTACGCAGCTGCCAGCAGCATCCTCCTGGGCTTGCCCGCGCTCTTGACCAGCAGAGTCTCCACGGCGTCCTGAGCGGCGACGCAGATAGCGCGGCGCGGGACTATGTAGTGGTCGTACGCCGTCGATATGTCGGTGTGCCCTAGCATCATGGCGACCGTCTCGATGCCGATGCCGGCCTCTATAGCGAGCGTCGCCCAGGTATGGCGCAGATTGGTCATGCTGACGTGCGGCAGGCGCATGCGTTTGCACCACGACTTGATCGAGCGCGCAACCTTGTCGGGCGACACGTCTCCGGTGATGAGGCCCTTGCCCCTGATCTGGCGCAAGCGGTTGATGGCGAACCTGGGAAGGTAGCATGACCTCGTTGACTTGTCGGTTTTCGTGCCCTCGGTCACGACCTCTCCGCCCACGCACTGCCGCGACTTGCTCACGCGAACCTCGCCTGTTTTGAGATTGATGTCCCCCCACGTGAGCGCGCACGCCTCGCCCCTCCGGAGCCCCATCGTCACGGAGCAGATGGCAACGGCCTCCATGGCATGGCCCCACATGCCGCGCAGCATGGCCGTGACGCCTTCCGCGTCCAGCACGTCGGGACGGTACGGCTCCTTCGCCGGCAGCTCGACGTAGAGGGTCGGATCGGGGATATGCAGGCGCTTTGCCCTAATCCACCACCGCACGATCTGGCGCAGGCACTTGTAGGCTTTCTCGGCGGCGCCGGCACGATCGAACCCGTCCACCCACTCCTGCAGGTCGTCGGGATCGATGTCCTCGATCTCGCACGAACCCCACCTCGGCAGCACGTGGAGGCGCACCGAGCTGTCGTATCCCGCCACGGTCGAGGGGCGGCGCTTCTTCGACTTCTCCGGCAGGTAGTGGCTCTCGTAGATCTCCGCGATGTTCATGGCTCGGCTCCTTTTCGACTCAAAAATCCCAGGCGCTTTTCGCGCGTTTCCAATCATAAGCGCGCTTGGGATTTTCCGGGATCAGGTGACTCGTGCGGGACTATGGCGCAGACGGAAAGCGGCGTACACGAGGAGGTGATCCGGTTGGACCAGTGCCTCGAGCATTCGGCCCATGAGCGGGCCATCGCGCTGCACGACAAGCGCCTCGAGGCGCACGGCGGGGAGATCGACGAGCTGCGCGAGTGCGTTGTCAGGCTCACCGCGATACAAGAGGCCAACACAGCCTGGCAGACGGCCGCCGAGGAGCGCATAGCGGCTCTGGAGGCCGCGCCCGCGAAGAGATGGGACAGCGTCGTCAACTACGCCCTCACGGCGGTCCTGGCGTTCGTGGTCGGGATCGTGGCAACTCATCTCGGCATAAACATCTAGAGATCGGAGCAGGAATGAACAAGGAGCAGATCAAGGCTATCGGCACCCTGGCGGTGGCGCTGGGCGCGCTGGGCCTCGTGTTCGCCATCACCTTCGGCGCGATCGACCCCGACGCGCTCACAGGGGCCGTGGCGGCGGTGCTTGCCATCGGCACGACCGTCGTCGCCTGGTGGCGCAACAACAACATGACCGAGGCCGCCCAGGACGCGCAGAAGGTGCTGGATAGCCTCAAAGACAAGGAGTAGACATGAATGACAACCGGGTGTTCCCTGAGCAGGTCGACTCGATCCTGGCAGCAGCCGAGATCACGGTCGAAGATCGTTTCGGCTGCATGACCGTGGTTCATGCGAAGCTTCCGTGCGGCTTCATCGTCACCGAGACTTCGGCGTGCATCGACCCAGAGAACTACGACCGCGATCTAGGCGCGAAAATCTGCATGGGACGCGTCCGAGACAAGGTATGGGAGCTTGAAGGCTATCACAAGATGCGCACGGCGGAAGAGCGGGAGGAGTGACCATGGACTGGATCGGCCTCAACGCGGATGTCGAACGCATCCTAACCAAGCACTACACGCCGGGTCGCAACGGCTCCATCAAGGCCGTGACCATCCACCACATGGGCGGCAACCTGAGCATCGACGGCTGCTACAGCACGTGGCAGACGCGCGAGGCGTCCGCCCACTACGCGGTGCAGGCGGACGGCACCATCGGCCAGCTGGTCAACGACTGGGACACCGCCTGGGCGTGCGCCAACGCGTGGGCGAACAGCAACACCATCAGCATCGAGCACGCCAACAACCAGTTCGGGCCGTGGACGGTCAACGACACCGTGCTCGACCAGGGCGCGCACCTCGTGGCGGCGATCTGCCGCAAGTACGGCCTTGGCCGTCCGGAGTGGCTGGTGAACGTGTTCCCTCACTCCCACTGGTCGGCGACCGACTGCCCCGGCGAGCTTCAGCGCAGCCAGAACGCGGAGTACATGGCCCGCGCCCAGGCTTGGTACGACGAGATGGGCGGCGGCGCGGCTCCTTCTCCCGCCCCTTCCCCCGCCCCGTCCGTCGGCATCCCCGATCTGCGCTACCGCGTCCGCACCGCCAACGGGGTGCTGCCGGAGATGGTCGACCACACCGACACGGGCGGTTCCGGAGACGATTACGCGGGCGACGGATCGCCGATCCTGTATCTCGCCATCGATATGCCGGGGTGGTACCAAGTGCGCACGCAGCGTCAAGGCTGGCTGCCGCGCGTCAACAAGTACGACATCAACGACCTGGAGGACGGCTGTGCCGGCGACGGCTCACCGATCACGGCGGTGCGCTGCTATTACGAGACGCAGGATCCCGACGCGACCGGGTGGCTCGGCATCGAGTACTCGGTGGCTAACGTCGGAGAGGGCTTCCTGGCCGACATGATCGACCTCGACGACACGAGCGGATGCGGGGACGACTACGCTGGCAACGGCGGCATGGTGTCGGCGTTCCGCGCCCGGCTGGTTAGACTGTAAGGAGCTGGCATGACCAAAGACGAGATCAAGCGGATCCTGGACGAGATGGGCGTGGAGTACGGCAAGGATGCGAAATTGGCCGAGCTGGAGACGCTGTACGCCTCGCATGCGACCGAATCGCAGACGCATGCCGACAAGGCCGAAACGGCAGCCGAGAACGACTCTCCGCAAGCCTGGGACGGTTCCGACGATGGCGAGCAGTCCGAGGAGATCGGTCACGACCGAGCCGTCGTATCGGCGGCGCACGGCCTGAACATGCGCGACGAGCAGAACGGCAACGTGATCCACGTCCTGCCCCGCGGCGCAGAATGCGACGTGCTCGAGCGCGACGGGGAATGGTGCCGCGTTTTGTACAGAGCGGAAGGGTGGGTGCGCAGCGAGTTCCTGTACGGCTGATGCCCGTATAAGCGTATTTCGGTATACCACTTGGTATACCACCTGGTCAAAAAAAAGGTCAGAAGCCGATGTTTTTGGCTTCTGACCTGGTGTTTCAGATGGTGCGGGCGAGAGGACTTGAACCTCCATGGGGTTGCCCCCATACGGACCTGAACCGTACGCGTCTGCCAATTCCGCCACGCCCGCACAACAAAGGCTTCTTATCGAAGCGATTGAACATGATACCTGAGTTCATGGATCGTGACAAGGAGAAATTACACGTTCTTTGAATTTTTCTGAAAGCGTCGCAGCGCCGACCAAGCCGCGGGAACCAGAAGCGCCGTCGAGACAGCAAGCAGAACGAAGTCGATCGGGTCGCCGGTAACGTAGGTTTGCTGCAGGTTTCCCGCCAGCAGCTGCGGGCCCGCGTACAGGAAGTTGAACGCGGCGTGCACGGCGACGAGCGTCCACAAGTTGCGCGTTCCGAAGTACATCGCTGCCATGAACAGGCCGAACAAAGCGGCTTGCACGGGTTTGCACGCCGTTTGCGCAACCGCGACGAAATCGGCGGCCTGAACGGCCGAGGCAGCCTCGCCCAGCGACACGTGCAGCGCGCCGAACAGCACGGCCGACACGAGGGCCGCTCGCAGCATGCCGCGTCGGCCTCCTCCCAACGCCGGAGCGAACGCATCGAGCGCCAGCACCCGGAAGACGCCCTCCTCGAACACAGCGGTCAGGAGGCAAAGCGCGACCACTTGCATCACGTGCAACGGGGAGGCGTCCAAAGCGGCCCCT
>OBZT01000554.1_pt1 | contig 8876 bp, 5 predicted proteins | sample 1477011 | NCBI WGS metagenome assembly OBZT01 (sample SAMEA2580259, study PRJEB22360) | human gut metagenome | biome: human gut; feature: human-associated habitat; material: faeces | place: Denmark | collected 2008/2010
TAAATGAACTCCTTATGAGAAATATTCAACTTCCATTTCTTGTTTAGTACGTAATTTCGCTTATCGAAGTATTGGAATTTGTATCAATACAATATGAATAACTTTCTATTTTATAAACTAATACTATTATCATGAAAAGAAAAAGAGTCCTTTTGCTGCTTTGCATTCTCAGTTGCACTTTGCAGCTCTTCGCACAACAAATTAATGTGCAGGGTATCGTTTATGATCCTTCCGGAGAAACGGTTCCGGGTGCTAATGTCAGTATGAAAAGTAATCCGGCTGTGGGTACTGTGACGGACATTGATGGGAATTTCAGCCTGAAAGCTTCTGTGGGTGATGTGTTGGTCTTCACTTTTATCGGTTATGAGCCTATTGAGTATAAACTGACTGCTGCAGATACAAATCTGAAAGTCCGTTTTACTGATTCTTCTGAGTTGCTGGACGAGGTAGTTGTAGTAGGCTATGGTGTACAAAAGAAGAGTGTACTTTCGTCTGCTGTGAGCCGTGTTACCAGTGAAGAGTTGGATAAAGGTAATCCTACAAATATTCAGAATGCCTTGAAAGGTAAAGTTTCCGGTGTACAGATTATCTCTAATTCAGGTCAGCCCGGTGCGGAATCAAAGATTCGTATTCGGGGTACCGGTACGGTCAACAACTCCGATCCGCTTTATATAGTAGACGGCATGCCGTCTGAAAGTGGTATCAGTCATTTGAATCCTTCTGATATTGAGTCTATTGAAGTGTTGAAAGACGCAGCTTCCGCCGCTATTTACGGAGCCCGTGGTGCTAATGGTGTTGTACTGATTACTACGAAGAAGGGTACTAAAGGAAAGGCTACTTTGAACTATGAATTTACGTACGGTATTCAGAATCCTTCCAAGAAGGTGGATTTGCTGGGTAGTGCGGATTATCAGATGTTGATGAATGAAATGGCTGCCAATGCAGGTAAGGACCCTTATTTCCCGACTGTTTCCAGCGTCAATACCGACTGGCAAAAGGAACTGCAGAACAAGAATGCTCCTATTATGAACCACAAGGTTTCGTTGAGTGGCGGTACGGACAACTCTACCTATTATGCTTCTTTCGGTTATGTAAAGCAAGAAGGTATTTATGCTAAAGGACATGCTGATTATGAACGCTACAATGTACGCTTGAATTACAATAATGTATTACTGGACACGAAATCACGAAATTGGTTGAATAAGATTAGTTTTGGTGCAATTGCAAGCTATTCCAAGTCAATCCAGACTGGTAATACTATTGGCAATAGTGAAGCAGCAGGCTTGATTACTTCCATGAATATGTTGCCTCCTACCGAGCCGGTTTATCAGACCGACCCTGCTATACTGGAGCAATATGCCGTAACTTATCCAAATCATGTCATTGCTCCCAACGGCCTGGCATACAATATCATCGAGATGCGTGAAATAACCAATCCGCTGGCAGCCATGCAGGTCAGTCATAACCAGAGGACTATGCCGCAGAATTTCGGTGCGAACTTTAACCTTGATGTCGACTTGTTGCCGGGCTTGAAGTTCAAGACTACCTATGGTGCGGAATGGGTATTCAATTCCATCAAGAATGTAACTCCGGTCTACGAGCTGAATGCTACCAGTAAGAATGCTACTTCCAAAGTAGAGGATAAGAAAAGGGAGTCTTCCTATTGGCAGTGGGAAAATGTACTGTCGTATACAAAGTCTTTCGGCCGTCATAATATAGGTGCACTGTTCGGTACAAGTATGTCTTCCTACCATTACTCCAATTTGGAAGCGGAAGATTATAATCTGCTGGTGGTGGATATAGACAAGGGATATATAGACACAGCCACAGCGCCCGAAGAGCAGTCCAAAGTATGGGGTGGGGCAGAAGACCACCGCATTGCATCCGTATTCGGACGTATCAATTATAATTATGATGAAAAGTATTTGTTCGAAGCGGTAGTGAGACGGGACGGTTCGTCAAACTTCAGTCGCGAGCACCAATATGCTACATTCCCTTCGGTTTCTTTGGGTTGGGTGTTGACTCGTGAGAAGTTCATGGAAAACAGACCTTCCTGGTTGGATTTTGCCAAGATACGTCTGAGCTGGGGACAGAACGGTAACGAACGTATTGGCTCCTTTGCCTATACAAGTATGATGAGCCAGGGTAAGAATGCAGTCATAAATGGAAAGGTATATACAGGTATGCTGCCCAGTGGCTATGCCAATGCAGACTTGAAATGGGAGACCTCCGAACAGACCGACTTGGGTATTGACTTGCGTTTCTTCAACAGTGCATTGACATTCTCTGCCGACTATTTCGTGAAGAAGACGAAGGACATGCTGCTTTCCATGCCGATTCCTCTTTATACCAGTTATGGCAGTATGACGGTCAATTCGGGTACAGTGAAGAACGAAGGTATCGAGTTCGAAGCGTCCTATCGCTTTAAGGTGGGTGAAGTGAATCTGGGTATCAATGGAAATGCTTCTTATGTGAAGAATACCGTAACAGATCAGGGCCCCGACCGTGTCGGTCTCAATAATATCGGCGGTGGTATGGGCGGCCAGGTCAGTTGGAGAGAGAACGGGCGTCCGTACGGCTTCTTCTACGGTTACTTGCATGATGGTATTTTCCAGAATCAGCAGGAGATAGATAGCTATACCTACGTAGATTCTAACGGAAAGACTCAGCTGATACAGCCGAATGCCAAGCCTGGAGATATTCGTTTTAAAGATTTGGATGGTGAAAATGGGTTGAATGGTGATGACCGTACCATGATAGGCAAGCCGAACCCTGACTGGACATATGGATTCACTCTTTCTGCCGATTGGAAAGGATTTGATTTCAGTGCATTCTTCCAGGGAAGTATCGGAAACGACATTTATAAACTGTACAGACGTTCCAATGTGACTTTTGGTAACTACGACAAATCTTGGCTGAACCGTTGGCATGGTGAAGGCACTTCCAATTGGGTGCCACGTGTGATAGATGGTGACAACAATAACTATCAGGTTTCAAACTTTTTTGTGGAAGATGGTTCGTATATGCGTTTGAAAGTGTTGCAGATTGGCTATAGTCTGCCCGGACAGATGTTGCAGCGTGTCGGTGTCAAGGGGCTGCGTTTCTTTGTGCAGGGCGAAAATCTGTTTACAATTACCAACTACAGCGGTTATGATCCTGAAGTGGGAACACGTGATGGATTTGACGGGGGAACATATCCGCAAGCACGTACTTATACTATCGGTGCGAATATTACATTTTGATTAACCTAAAAATTAGATACAATGAATAAGATATTAAAGGTATTGGCTTTGGGTGCGATGGCTTTGTCGACCACAGCTTGTTCAGATTTTCTGGAAGTGAATCCGAGAACTCAGGTATCGGAAACCGAATTCTATAAGACGGAAGACGATATGATGAAGGGCTTGTATGCCGTGATAAATGAAATGCAGACCCGCATGCCGGAGGTTTGGTCTTACTCTTCTTTGCTGGGCGATGAGTCTGAAACCGGTGGTGGTATCGGTGAGGGATCTTACAAGACGAAATGGGATACTTTTACCTATGACGCGACTTCTTGTTTCGGTGCATGGGGCTATGGTTCTTGGTGGAATGAGTGGGATTTCGGCTTGTTCAATGGAGTCATTGCTGCCAATCTGTTGATTGACAAATTGGCCGGGTGCAACCTCAATGCAGACTTTGTCAATTCCATTTCTGCCGAAGCGCGCTTTTACCGTGCCATTTTCTATTACCATCTGTTTATGGGGTATGAGCAATTCCCGCTTATCAAACATTATCTGGCAGCCAGTGAAATGTATAGCGTTGCCAAAGGAACCCGTGAAGAAATTTATGAGTTTATGATGGGTGACTTGGATGACGAAGTGACTAAGTATCTGCCCCAGCGCAGTGCTACACAGCAGGGACGCGTTTGCCGGGATGCTGCCAAGCTGCTTCGTGCCAAAATTATTTTGTTCCATCGTGATGAGACTAAATATCAGGTGGCATTGAATGACATGAAAGAAATAATCACCAGTGGAAGATACCGGTTGAACCCTGATTATCAAAACTTATGGGTGAAAGACGGAGAATGGTGTGCGGAATCTATCTTTGAGGTATGTTATGCCGGCAATAACTCCGGTGAAGGGTTTGGTCTTGCACGTTCTTTGGGTGGTCGTAACATTGTTGACCCGAGAAGTGCCGAGCAGGGCGGCTTGGGCGAAGGTTATGGGCAGAATACCATGCCGAGTACTGTTTACAACATGTTTAAGGAAGGTGATACGCGCCGTGAGGGAACAGTCATTGTCTATGCGGACGAGGCTAAAAAAGTGGCAGAAATGGTGGCCAAAGGTGAACTACCGGCAGGAAGTGCTTTCCAAGTCAGTGACCAGCAGGAAAATTACGAGGGTCTGGGGCACTATAAGATTCATCCGAGAAAGGAGACGACGTCTACGGTGAATCCTACGGATAACTATTATAACTCTTGGCGTATTTACCGTTATGCCGATGTTTTGCTGCTGGCTGTGGAGCTTGATGTACGTATCAACGGAACTGCCAGTGCTGATGCGCAAGGTTGGTTCGACCAGGTCAGAGACCGCGCTTTCAAAGACAAAGAGCATCGTATCAACTTGGCGGGAAAGAGCAAGCAGGAGTTGTTGGATATTCTTTTTGAAGAGCGTGGGTATGAGTTTATGGATGAAATGCAGCGTTGGTTTGACATTCTGCGTTTCGATAAAGGAACAGAGATTTTAGGTAACAAAGGTTGGACGGAGAAGTTTAGGTACTTCCCGATTGACCAGTCGGAAATGGATAGAGCTAAAGGTGGCTTGACACAGAACCCTGGCTGGTTATAAGTTTAGATTGGTTTTCTTTCTGAAGAGTCCCCGGTATTTCCTTTTGAAATACTGGGGATTTTTATGTGTAGGCAGTGGCGGTATCTCTCACTAAAGTTTATTTCGGCAAAACATCTGTCATGCTGTCACGCGAAGAGATTATTCTTTTGATTATAAGTTAATTAAAGTGTGATGGATACCTGTGATAGATAAAAAACATTACAACCATCCATCACGCTTTCCAATTTTTGTAAAAGATGGTATGCATACTTGTTTCGTGGGTTGTTGAAATAGTTATAATCTTAGTTCTCAGCATGAAACTTTTAGTTTCAAGACTAAATACGAAAAGTTTTGACAAGAAAAACCAAAAGTTTCTTTCGATAAAACCATTCGTTTCAAAGGTTAAAACTCTTGGTTTCGACTATAGGAAACTATCATTCCAACTTGTCGGGACCAGCAAGGGTATCTATATGAAACAACCGAAACAGATACCTTTTCCTTCGAAAAGTATCTGTTTCGGCATAAAAGTGTTGTATTTTGGAGAAGATTTGAAGAATACTATCCTATTTTATTCTTTTGATTACTGTTATGGGAGTTGTTTCATTTGAGGAACGGGTCACCGTTCTTGTCTTTGCTCACTACCCAGCGGAAAGCATTAACCAATAGCAGGTTCTGTGTACCGTCGATAAACTCTTCGTCACCATGTCCCATATTCAGGTAAATCATTCTGTAATTCTTGTTGGACCATACGATGGGGAAGTCGCCAAAATTCACTACATCCTTGATACCCAGTGGATAGTTCTTGGGAGATAGGGACAAGAGTACCTCTACGTCCTTGTTCTGGCGGGGGCTGGGAGTCCATTGGTACCATTCGCTGGCGGGAGCCACGAATGATGCAGGCAGATTCTTGGTAACGGGATGTTCTTCGTTGTCGACTTCGACCAATACCGGCTGGGGAGGCCAGTTGTTGCAATAGAACACCCCACCACCAAGAAACTTAACGAACCAGGGCCAATGCGTGTTTTTGTCGTTGTAGGCAGCTGCGTGGAAACCTACCCAACCGCCTCCGTTTTCCATGTATTGCTCAAAAGCATCGCGTTCGGCCTTGGTGTTGGGGGATGTGTTAAGCATGATAATGACATTGTATTCTTTCAGTTTCTCGTATGGGTATTTTGAAAAATCGGTAGTAATATCCAGAACAAAGCCGTCACCGTAATTGAGCTTCTTGAAGAAAGTGGTTGCTTGTTCTGCAAATTGTACGTGTGCTTCTTCCGCATGTTGCGTGTAATAAATCAAGGCCTTGAAGCGAGGAGCTTTGGCATAGTTTGCCGGATAACCTTCGGGGACTTGTGCGTACGTCAGCAGGGTGCAAGCCGTAAACAATAAAATAAACAGATGTTTCATAATTTGTAATTTATAATTTATAAGTTATTAATTCTCCATTATCTAATATTCCGCAATCAGAGACAGCCATTTGCCTGCCGAGGTAATCCATACCTCTTTATAACAGGCATTGTTGGTTTGCGGCCAATAGGGGACATCGTCGTTACCCAGGGTACGGATACCAACGGGCATCTCTCCTGTCATTTCTCCCGAAGAGAAGGTATTCAGTTGCGGATAGTTGTGTCCTTCTCCATAAATCAAGGATTGTCCGAAAGGATTCTTGCCTACGGTCCAGTACAACTGTTCCAGACCGATGTTGAGCAGTTCCTTGTCCTTCAGGAAGTTTCCGCAGATGGCGGCGGACTTTCCGTTGGAAAGATGGATGGCGGTATTGCCGTTGAAAATGTTGAACCACACGGGGAAACGTTTCATGTAGTGCTCTTTGTCCAGTTGTACTCCTCGTTTAATCTGTTCCGTGTACAGTTCCTTGGCATTGGCAGGGGGAAACAGATGGAGGGCGTAGAAGTTGGTGGTATCCTTATATTCCTCTGCATGGTAAACACCGCTTGGAATCATACCGTAGGGATGGGTATACTTCATCATTCCTTTCAGATACTCTCCATATAGTTGTATGGAATTCACCCATTTAGGATAATCGGGGTGCTCCTTCTGGGTTTCGCAAAGCATCACCATGGCCTGCATATAGACCTGCTCGCGCGACTGGTGTATGTAATGTACGATGGATTTGCGGGATTTGTCCCGGTAGAAGAATCCGCGTGTCCCGTCTTTGTCTTTCAGCGGTTCCGTGCGCTGGCAGTCGAGGGTGTAGCGGATGTATTCGGCGGCGATGTCCGCATAAGAAGGTTTTCCGGTCAGCTTGTATAATTGGCTTGCCGACCAGGAGATGGTAGCCATATACTGACTTTTCGAAGTGTTGTAACTGTGTTCGTAAGGCTGGACGAACTGGTCGAAGCCATCTTTTTTGAACTTCTCCATAGCAAAAGCGAAATCTTCTTCGGCCACGCGCAATAGGTATTCCTGCAGCATCGGGTCGTTGTCCAGCGTCATGGAGGCGTAAGCTTCGTATCCGGCATAGAGAAAGTTGTCAAATGCCATGTTCTGTACACGTACGGAAGATATGTCGTCCAATGTATTGAACACACCGTCTTGCCAGATAAGCAATCCCATGCTGCTGGCGCGGTAACCATCGCCGTAGCGGTTCTTTAGGATGAACTCTACTCCCCATTCCGCCTCTTCACGCAGGCGGGCGGCGAGGGCTGGGTTGATATTTCTTTGTTTATTATAGGCTTCGAGCAGAGCAAAGGTCACGTCTCCCGTCTGCAAGGTTTGCTGGGACAAGTCTCCTGCATCGTGCCATCCGCCGGAGTAGGAGATGCTGCGTCCGTCATGTCGGGACATGAGGTCTACGTGGCAGGTGGAATGCTTGCCGGGAACCGGATGTCCACAGCGCTGGCAGAAGATGAAGTTCAGCACTTTCCATTGTGAATCTTCCCAAAGTCTTTCTCTAATCCGGAAGGTGGGAGTTAGCGATGTTCCGACCTTCAGCTGATACTCTCCGGGATTATTGAAGGAGGTGAAATCAATAAGGCCAAATTCTCCGAGAGTGGTTTTCTCTTTTCGGATGTCTCCTTCGTAAGCTATTTCTCCGGTTGGGGTAAGCAGTTGGAAGCGCTTTCCGGCGTCTATGGTGAGGTTTGTGTTGATGAGGGCGGTTTTGGGGTGGTTGACGGCATAGCCGGTTGTCGAGTAGGAGATTTTTCCATCGGCAGGTATCCATCCGCTGACTTTCTCAGGGGCTTTCACCGTTTGCAGTTGTAGATTGTCCAGGTAGTAGATAGCTGAATCTCCTGTAGTCCGGTCTTTGCCTTTGAGGGCTGTGCTGAAGGTGATGGATATCACCTTGTCGCGCTGATACTCGTCTATTTCGAGGAAGCATTGGTTCCACTCCTTATTAATAAGGTTAATGAGGTGTGAACCCGAAGGCTGATTATATCCTTTCTTGGCAGGAGTATCTGCATTGCGAAACGTGAGGTTCATGTTGACGATGCGCGCGCCGTCGCAATCGGGATAGATGGAGAATACGATGCGGTTGTACTTCTCCAGATTGGCGCCGTCTAGATGATAGGTAACACTGCTGTTTCCGTAGGTGGCATAGTCTGGGTCGGAAGGAGAGCCGGTCGCCCTTTTCCCGGTGAATGTGGGGAATTGCAGTTTGATGCTGCCTTTGCCGGAAACGGTCTTTTCCGTACTGAAGGACATGCTTCCTGCGCCGGAATGACTCCATCCCTCTGTACCTGCCGAGCGGGTGAGAGGAGCGCTTTGCAAGACCTCCTTTTTCCATCCGTTGGTTTCGAAAGAGTTTTCAATATCCAGGGGGAGGGGTTGATGTATCAGTCCGCTTTCGTGGAGTTGTCGTTCCAGTTTGGGGTCTTGGGTCAGACGTGTCTGACCGTATGCGGCAATACTGCCGAGAGATAAAAGGTATAAAAATAATAATGTCTTTCTCATGTTGATGTCAACCTTTGGTTTCGGTTGCAATGTTAGCCATTATTAGGCAGAAGGAGGTTTGAAAACTGCCATAAAAGCTTTAAAAGCTATCCGAAGTAGAGGAAATATGAATTTCGGTAGATGTATAATCCCTATGATGTACGACTTATAATGCCAAAG
>OBZT01000587.1_pt1 | contig 8568 bp, 4 predicted proteins | sample 1477011 | NCBI WGS metagenome assembly OBZT01 (sample SAMEA2580259, study PRJEB22360) | human gut metagenome | biome: human gut; feature: human-associated habitat; material: faeces | place: Denmark | collected 2008/2010
TTTGCCAGCCTCGGTTGCTTGTGGATCGCCCGTCCCGACCGGATGTTTCACGTGAAACATCCGCGGCCCCTTAGGAGAACCATGGATATCCAAACGCCTCCCTTCCTCGAACTGCACAACGCGGTCGTGCAGCGTGCGGGCGCGCCTATTCTGACGGTCGACTCGTTTCGACTGGAGGAAGGCGAGCATCTTGCGTTGCTGGGTCCGAACGGGTCGGGAAAGTCGACGTTTGTGAAGCTGATCACGCGCGAGGTGCTCCCCTTGCACCGGGAAGTGCCGCCGGTTCGGTTTCGCGGCAGCGAGCGTGCGACCCTTGCGGACGTGAAGCGGAGCTTGGGCGTCGTCTCGTCGACGATGCAGGATCAGATTTCCGTACATCTGCCTACGGCGGACGTGGTGGCGGGAGGGTTGTACGGAACGCTGGGCGTCCCGGCGCGGGTCGACGCCCGGCACTTGCATGAAGCCTGTGAGCGAGCTCGTGAGGTTATGGAGCTGCTGGGTGTTGACGAGTTGGCGGCACGCGACATCATGACGCTGTCCACCGGCCAGGCGCGACGAGTGCTCATAGCTCGTGCGCTCGTGCACGACCCCGACGTTCTTGTGTTCGACGAGCCGTGCACCGGACTTGATCCCGAAGGTATGTATTACGTTCGGTCGAGTATGCGCACGCTTGCAAAAGCGGGAAAGGGAATCGTGCTGGTCACGCACTATCCCGAGGATATTATCCCCGAGATCAAGCGCGTCGTGCTATTGAAAAACGGTACGGTGTTCGCCGACGGGTCGAAAGGTCAGCTCTTGACGGATGGCGTGATGAGCGAGCTGTTCGACGTTCCTTTGCACGTGCAGCGCATGATCGCCGGACGTTCCACGGAGCCGGCCACGCAAACTTCTCATTCCGCCGCATCCCCCACGACGTCTCCGCGATCAGCCGTACCGCATAGCACGCTTCCGCGATCCGTTGTTGACGCTGCGTCGACATCTTCTATACCCTGCGCGTCGAGTGCGAAATCCGCCTCGCCCTGTGTGCAAGCAGACGAAAATTTCGATGATGCTCGTGAAGAGGAATATTTCTCGCTTGTGAGTGCGTATTAGCTGTTGTATACTACGTAGCTGCTGCATGACCGCGCAACGCGCGAGCATGCTCGACCAATAAGCGGAGAGATGACCGAGCTGGCCGAAGGTGCACGATTGGAAATCGTGTGTGCTCCAAAAGAGTACCTAGGGTTCGAATCCCTATCTCTCCGCCAGATTACTCCCGCGCCCCCGAGGCGCGTTTCATACGGGGTTTTGCCCCGATCATACGCGGAAGGGTGGCAGAGCGGCTGAATGCGGCGGTCTCGAAAACCGTTTCACCGGCGACCCCGGTGACCAGGGTTCAAATCCCTGCCCTTCCGCCAGTAAACAGCAAACCCTCCCGGCTCCGCCGGGAGGGTTTTTCTTAAGCGTCTGCCTGCAGATGTTTCACGTGAAACGGTTCCGCACAAGCCGTCGGCTCGGCGCGCGATCCCGCCGCCTTCCAACTCCAAGTGGCACAGGATGCCATTTTGCAGGTTAGAAGGTCTTTCCCCATGAACGCCAAAAACGATCAAGCCGCTCGTGCAGATAGTCGTAGTCGACGCCAAGATGGGACAACATTTTCGAATGGCTTATATGCATGTTCTCGTATGCTCCGTTCAACACGATTCTCATCGCGAATTGCTGATGGTTGATGCCCAGCGAACTCAGCTTTATCCCCGAATCGTCCGGGTTGAAGATCGCACCGCCGAGCGAGCTTCCCTCGCTGTTGAGGGTGAACTCGATCACATGGCTGAACTCGTGGAAGAACACGGGCGCGAGCGTTTGATTCCCGACTATTTCTTCGAGTTTGACGAGGTACGCCCACGCCCTCACAAGCTTCCTCTTCGTGATGTAGTCGGCATGGGAGAAGTGCCTGAACCCCTTCCTTCTCCATGAGGTGACGAATCCGTACAGCGGATCGAATCGAAACGGGTTGTTGCGAACGGGCACGACGTCCCGCTGGAAACCGTCTTTCTTGTTCAGCATTCCTAGATTTAAGCGTATCGCCATGCAGCGCCTGTGGTCGAAGCCCTCTTGAAGTTCGCCAGGCTTCGGGATGCGTATTTCGTTCATGTCGATGAACTGGGCGCTGCTCCCGCCGTCGTTCGTGTTGGAGAGGAATATCACCAGATCGATGTTGAGAGGTGTTTTGGTTTTGTGGTCACGTCCCCAAATTTCCAGGTCGTTGAAGATGCCGCGCATGACCTCCTCTTGGTCGAGAGAGGTGGTTTTCTGGTCGTACGTCAGGAAGTAGCCCTCGAACGCGGGAACTTTATTGAGGGCGGTTCCATCGGGAAGCTTTCGAAGCGATTCTTCGGTGAGCTGCGAGATCGAGATCATGTCGAAGCAAGACGAAAGGGTGTAGAGATACGGATCGGGCGCCGGGTGCTCTCCCTTCGCCGGAATCGGGCGATCGTTGACGAACCGGGCGGGCTCCACGCCTTCGGGAAGGAAGTTCGTCAAAACGAGGTAGTTGATGGTTCTCTCTTTCATGTATTCGGGGATGAGCGGCTTCGTGTGCTTGCATCGGACGTTGATCCGTTCGGATTTCTTCGACATCAGCAACAACGTGGCTTCATCCCCCGCGAACGGATGATACTCGGCTTCGGGGGCGGAGAGGTATGAGCCCCAGGATTCCGTGTCGGTCATCTGGTCGAGGGAAAACGTGGGTTCGATGGTTTTGAAGAGGTCGAAAAAGCTGAGGGGCTTCGTGCTACCGCCGTCTGCGCAAAGCGTTTCGTCGTCGTACGGGTCGTCAGCCTCTTCCGGCAAGGTGGAGAGATCCGTATCCAGGGTGCCGGCGCAGTCGAAATGGAACTGCTGGTTCCATCCGTTGTTTCTTGGGTAGGCGATAAGGGGGCTTCCATCCGCCAGCTGGAAGTTGCACAGATCGACAACCAGCCCGTTTCTCTTAGACACGAGATAATACGATCCGTGGCCGGTTGGCTCGAAACGCCAAAGCTGGTGGGTAGCCCCTTCTTCGTATGCGCCTAGCACGATGCGGGCGTATGCGTCGTCCGATGCGTGCTCGATCTGCAAAACTCCCGACGACCGCTCGTCGATGATCAGATAGCTGTCGTCGTCGAAAGAAACCAGGATAAACGTGGAGCTTTCTTCCGTCATCGTAGTCAGCACCAGCGGGGTGTCGGACTCGGTTTTGCCGTCCAGCAAGCTGGCGCTCTTCCTGTCTCTTTCGGAGCCCTCCGCGTTGACGTGCATCGTGTAGCGGATGGGATAGACGATGCATTCGGACGGCAGTGCCAGAGCCATGCGGTCGCTGGCTTGTTCGGGTTCGGCAGTGGAATCCCTACGGCTGTCGGGGTTCCATCCCGGCTCGTCGCAGTCCATCCAACGGGGTCTGAATCCTGAGGACATGGCGATCACTCCTTTTGTCGAGATCTTATTGAGCCGTTCCTTAATTTGATGATATCACCGCACATAATTAAGCGGGAGGAAATGAGTATATGGCGATGAAAAGGCTTTCAATGGTTGTTGCCGGCGGGCGTATCACTCCTCTGCGTCTGCGTGCGGCAGCAGCGCCGGGTTGTAGCTTCCCTCCGGTAGTTTCGTGCGCAGCGCGCCGTCAAGATCAGCCCATCTTGCTGAAATCCCGCAAAGGATCTCTCTGTGCTCCAAGCGAAGCACGGCGAACCGCTTGCGCGCCAGCGAGATCGTTGGCAGGTGACTTCCGATACTGTCGGCTATGCTCGGATTTCTCTAAACTATTATGGAAAAAATCATATATAGGCGAGAGGAGGCTTCATATGCCGTTCCTAACTTGACCGTCCGGCACCCGTGCATAGCTTTTCCAATCACACCCCTCTTTTCAGGAAAGCGAAGATCATGGCCTATCAAAACAAACTTCTGTTTCGCGACGATACGAACGACGACGGCTCCACTCCCTCGCATGGCGGCACGTATCAATCGCCCGATATCATCTCCCACGACCAAATTGCCGACCCGCAAACCGAGCTTTCCGGTTCGTATGCGCGCGACGTGAACCAGCAGGTGTCCAGCGGAAGCAAGACCAATTTCGTGTACACGCGCGGGAAGAGCCTCGACTCGACGCCGCAGGAGGGCTACCTCCGCCTGTACCGAGCCGGCGTCAGCTTGTTCATGACGCCCAGCGTGTGGCGCGGAAACGCTATGAAAACCCCTGCTGGCGATCCATTCGTCAAGGTCAGCGCAACCAGTAAAGGCGACGTCGCCGTCGGCGTCACCCCTTTCGTCCTCGATGCTACGGCAAGCAACCGGTTCTGCCTGGTCGGGATAGCCAACACCGATCGCACGGAAACCGTGCCCGAAGATTTCCGCACGTACGACGAATTCGTCGTATGGGTTCACCAGAATCCGGGCGTGTGCGTCCGCAACCTCAACGTTATCGGCACGACGAAAACCAACTATGAGCAGCTCGACGGCTTGAAGAATCCGGAAGATACACCGCGGCATGCCGCATTCTACCTCACTGCGACTAACGTGCCCGTAGGAACGACGATCGGTATGCAGTGTGAACCAGCGAAGCTCGAAGCCAGCGTGGTGACCTCATCTGAAACCGAGACGCTTTCGGCGGCCGGGCCTGCCCGGGCGCCGCATTTCGGTGCGTACTCCATACGTGCGGAAACGGGAGTCGCTTTCGGCGGCCGTGCCTGCCGTGCCGCCGCATTTCGATGGGTTCGTGCGTGTGTGGGCTGTGCTGCCTCCGTCGGAGCCCTCATGGCCGGACGATGCTCGACTTGATTTGGACTACGGCGTGGAGATGGCTCCATCCATGCAGAGCCACCAATGGGGCGTCCATCCGCGCGAGGTGCTGTGCGCTGCCGACGCAAGCCTGTTCAACTCGGTGTTTCGCCTGGTGATGGTTGGATCCTGCGGCACTATCTTCAAGTCGGCGTAAGGGGGTCGCATGGAGTACGCAGAGCAGTACATCGCGCTCTGCCTTGGCGGCGCGGGCAGTGCTTCTGCCCCGGCGCCGGGTATCGTGTTGGACGGAACCGCGCCCTTCACGCTCGATATGATGGTGCGAGGCATTCCGGTGGAAAGCGCCGCATCGGTGCTGCACCAGGAAGGGGCGCTCGACGTCAGGCTGACGGCGAAGGGGTTTTCCTTCTGGCGCGAGGGGTTTGGCATCTTTTCCACTTCAAGCGACGGCGAAACGTTTCAACAGGGCGAGTGGAACCACCTGTGCATCGCCTACGAGCCGGGAACGGTGCGCCTGTTCGTCAACGGCGCGCTCGATCGCGTTGTGCAGAAGCCGTGCAAGGGAAGCGCGTGCTCGAAGCCGTTTGTCGTGGGAACGGGCGTCAAGGGAGGGGTGCGTCAACTGCGGTTGTTCGACCGCGCGTTCGGAGGGATGGAAGTGCAGGATCTGCTGCTGATGGACTTCGCCGATATCCGGGCGTCCTCCTACGCGAGCTCGCTGGCGGCGTTCTACGACTTCGGATGCAAGACTCCTGTCGAGCGCGTGTCCGGCTCGACTATCGCGCTGCAGGGCGATGCGAAGATGCGCGCTCTGTTCCCTTCCGTTCAGCTGCGGGGCAGCGCGTACCTGGCCATCTCCAACGAACCGGGGATTAACCCTGCGGGGCGGCGCAACGACGCCTATTCCATCCAGGCTTGGATCAGGCTCGAACCGTTCGACGGCCAAGACGCGTATACCGTGTTCGCGAACGGCGACTTGTCGGAGGAGGCGGGCATGTCGCTGTACGTGGCGCGCGACGAAGCGAGCTGGCGCCTATGCGCGCTGCGCGGCGACGAGGAGCCCATGATTTCGAAGGGGCTCGTGCAACCGCAGCTTTGGACGAACGTGTGCCAGACGTATGACGGCCTCCAAACCCAATCGTTGTACGTGGACGGCGTACTGGACAGCCAGATTTCCACATGCCTGCCCATTTCAGACGTGCTCGAGGAGCCGAAACTTCGCATCGGCGCCGACCTCTCGAACGGAAGCGACAACGGCAAAGACTGTTTCTCGGGCGCCATCTCGCGCGTGGACGTATGGAACCGCGCGCTCACGGCCGAGGAGGTGAAAAGCTACGCCGCCGAAGAGCCTTCGTTCGACGCGGAAGGGCTGCAGGCATCCTACGACTTGAGCTTCGCCGACATCAACAACGCCGTGTCCAGCGATCCTATAGGATTGCGCAACGGCGTAGTGGTCGACGACGTCAGACAGGAGGCAGGTACGACTCCGATGCCGACTGCATGTCCGCCGAAGCCCGATCCGTTGAGCGACGAGGAGCTGCGGCGTTGCCGAGCCGCGTGCCTGAAGGGGAACGACTCCTCTCCTCTGCGCGTGAGCCGCTTGGAAAAGGATGGGTATGTGTGCTTCGTCGGCCACTACCACGACGGTTCGCAGACCATCGCGTGCGCGAAGGAAGGATACGACGAATGGACGCTGTGGTATATCGAACTCGTTCTGCTGCTGGTGGGCGGCGTGCTCACCGTGTTGGCAGGCGTGAGGATTGCCGGAGGCAACAAGATCACCAACTTCATCGTGACGAAGATCATGCCTAACCCGGCGTTTCGCTCGCTGTTCTCGGGGCCGGTGTCCTTCAAAACCATCATCACGTTCTTCTACCTTTTGAAGACGAACGGGTTGCTGACACCGCTTTTGAAGGCCGCTATGAGCGGGCTGCGCTGGTTCAAAGTGGCCTGGTCGATTGCCGTGATGACAACTATGGCTGTAGCTATTTGCACGGGCATGGGTCTGCTCTATTACGCCGCGGCGTTTGCCGACCTGGCCGTCAGCCTGATCGTTCACCTGGCCGACATGCCCGCTTCGGGTACGTTGTTGCCGTGCGGCGTGAGCGCGTTGTTCTTCGATCATCATGCGGTGACGAGCACTGTTCCGCTGCCTACGGGCGAAGCCGACGCCATCGCGCTGGCTTGGAACGGGACCCAGCTCGTGTCCAAGCCCGAGTGGGATAGCAGCAAAAGCGACCCGTGCGCCTACTGCATCGAGGCGGTCAAGGGAAAGAAGATCACGATCAAGGCGAACCTCACGTGCTCCGACCCTTCATTGACTTCCGTGAAAGTGCGTGCCGTCGACAAGAGCCGATCGACGTTGCTCGGCGATTCCGACGAGATCGCGGTGACGTTCAGATACGGGCGGGCCTCGGGCGCGACTTTGGCGTTTCCTCGTCACGCGCTGGCAAACAAGGGCGTGGGCAAGCACGAGCTGCAGCTGGAGTGGCAGTGCTACTATCAGGGCGGATGGAAGAAGATGTCCACTACGAAGCATGTAATGTATACGTTGCTGTCGTACCCGAACGAGCCGTGGCTCAGCCGCAACGGATCCTCCCAGTATCCGTGGGTTTCGCTGCTCGAAAAGGCCTGCTCTTGGGCGTCGGGGAAGAAGACGCCCGCCGACGCGGCGGGCGCGATCGAGCGAAAGGTGAACGAAGGGCTGGGCCTCGAATACGATACGTCGGGATGGGGGCGATCCTACTACTGCACGAACACGGGCTACTTCCTGTTGGGCAATTTCTTGAGGCAAACCTCTTCTCTGGTCAACTGCACGGACTGCGCGATCATCGTGACCACGTTCGCCAACGCGTTGGGCTGCGACTTGCACGAAGCGCGCATGGAGGATCCTTCGCCGAGCAACAAGCAGCAATTCACGTTCTTGAAGGTGAAATCGATCGGCAAGAAGGTCTGGCAAGATGGCAGGTTCACCTATCATGAAGTGGCCGTATCCAGGAAAGCGGCGACGACGAACAATCAAGACCGTGCGGTGTACGACGCATGTTGCACGCTCAACGGGTCTGATACGCCCTCTTCGGCGAGCAAGCGAGATCCTGTGCTGTCGAACGGCATGAACTTCTCCGACTTCGACGATACCGAGCCTATCCCGCGTACGATCACGGCGCGATCCTCCTATCGGGAGCATTTTGCAACGAATGACGCGGCGGGTGTTGGAAGGTGTGCCTACGTTTGGTCGAGCGAGACCCGTCGTCCGGCTATGCCGTAAGGAAGGATGGATCATGGACGTAAACGCTCTTTCCCAGCTGTACGGATCTGATCGCTGGCCGCGCCGCGCGGAGCTCGACGGCCGCTGCGAGCGGTTCGTCATACCGGATGCCTTGTTTGATGGAGCGGGGTTTCGCCTCGTATGGCGCGACGCGTTGCCCGGCGCGCGCCATTCGTACCGCAGCTTCTACCATCGCGACGACGACTGCCGCCTGATGGTTGATGTCTTCGCTGCTTCCTCGTTCGACGACGCGAAGCGGGAGCTGCTGGCCGGTTTCTACAATTGCACCTCTCTGGTGCCGCCCTCGGTTGTGCCCCAGCTCGGCGACGTCTCCTATGGGAATCGAGCCGCCCAGCAGTTCGTGCGCGGAAATCTGTTGGTTAGCGTGGCGAATGCAGGCACTGTGGAGGTCGACGTCCGACCGTTCGCCGTCGCCCTCGACGAGAAGGTGTCGGATTGTTTGCATTGATACTTATTCATGAATAATATAATTAAGTGTATTTACCTCGAAAGATAATTATTCAATGAATATTTTTGGATAATCT
>OBZT01000608.1_pt1 | contig 8399 bp, 5 predicted proteins | sample 1477011 | NCBI WGS metagenome assembly OBZT01 (sample SAMEA2580259, study PRJEB22360) | human gut metagenome | biome: human gut; feature: human-associated habitat; material: faeces | place: Denmark | collected 2008/2010
TTTTCTAACTATGTTTCAAAAACTTTGCAAGTAAATGAAATTGTCGGGGCAATGGGTGAAATAATTTTGAAATGTGTCGAAACCAAACAAGTGTATATTTGTCTTTTAGATGACAATGGTGATTATTCAATTGAGTACAGCAGTTCACCGTTAAGAAAAAATAACTATATTATTAATCATGAAAATCCTGTGGTGATTAAATTAATGAATAACGATGATATGATATTTTATAGTGAATTTAGACATTCAATAAATTATCGTTCAATGTGGGACAGTGAGAAACAATTATTTGAAAATCTAAATATTGAAGGAATTATCCCAGTTAAACAAGAGCAATTAATTGGGATGATCCTGCTGGCTCCCAAACCACGGCGCTCGGGGTATAGTTATGGAGAAATTAGTTTCTTGTCTTCAGTTGCTTCAATTAGTGCCATTGCTTTAATTAATTCAAAAATGTATGAGACAGTTTATAATGAAGCACGTAGTGATGAATTAACTGGACTGTTGAATCGTAAATATTTTTATGAGGCTTTGAATAATGAATATGAAAAATTGGGAGAACGCCAATTATCATTGATTTTAGTAAGTGTAGATGATGTTCGGCTTTATAATCAATTGTATGGTAATAAAGAAGGAGATATTGTCTTAATTAATGTAGCACGAATTATGGATGATTATGTAAATACACAAGGTTATACAGCACGTTTAGGGGGAAAGGAATTTGGGATTATTTTACCAAATTATGGACCTTTAGAAGCAAAAGATCTGGCCGAAAACATTCGCGAGCAAATAATGAATATGAATAAACGAGATAGTGACTATACTTTAAAAGTAGTTACTGCAAGCTTTGGTATTAGTTCTATTCCGGTATCTGCCAATACAATTAAGCAATTATTAGATTATGCAGATCAAGCGCTATATCAGTCAAAGCGACATGGTAAAAATCGTGTATCAGTTTATAATGCAGGAGTGGTTGAAAGTACAAGTGGTGTGACGATTGTTGATGCACATCGAGAAAAACAGAATATTTACTTAGAGTATGCGCCGACAATTTATGCATTGACAGCTGCAATTGATGCAAAAGACCATTATACTTTTACCCATTCTGAAAATGTTGCTTATTATGCTACAAAATTAGCAATCGGATGTGGATATGATAGTGAATTAGTCGAGATTATTAATGAAGCTGCACTTCTTCATGATATTGGTAAAATTGGGATTTCAGAAAATATTTTAAAGAAAACTTCTAAATTAAGTGATGAAGAATACCAAATTATGCAATCGCATGTGGAAGCTTCAGTTAATATTATTCGACATTTACCTTCATTGGACTACGTTATTCCAATTGTCTTAACACATCACGAACGTTATGATGGGCGTGGATATCCAAGAAGAATTTCTGGTGAAGATATCCCGGCCGGAGGAAGAATTATGGCAATAGCGGATTCTTTTGATGCAATGACTTCAAGAAGGAGTTATAAAGAACCATATTCATTAGAGTATGCTCTTAATGAATTAAAGCGTAATCGGGGATTGCAATTTGATCCCGATTTAGTTGATAAGTTTATTGAACTGATAAATTCTGGTATAATTGAAGTAAGAGGTAATCAAAATAATGAGTAAGGAGGAAAAATAATGTCATTAGACCAAATTATTAAGCAGCGCCGAAGTATTAGAAAATATAAAAAGAAGCCTGTTTCTAACGAGCAGATACAATTGCTTATTCAAGCAGCAGTCGAAGCACCATCTTGGAAAAATAGTCAAACAGCTCGATATCATGTTATTACATCACAACCTTTATTGAATGAGTTTAAAGAGAGATGTTTACCGGAGTTTAATCAAGAAAATTGTAAAGATGCACCGGTTTTAATAGTAACATCTTTCATTCCAAATCGCTCAGGATTTGAACGTGATGGAACGCCTAGTAACGAACTGGCAAATGGCTGGGGCTGTTATGATCTTGGACTTCACAATCAAAATATTCTTTTAAAAGCGACAGAATTAGGATTAGGATCATTGGTCATGGGGATTCGCGATATTGATAAAATCAAGGGATTGTTAGATATTTCTAAAGAAGAAATAATTGTTTCAGTTATTGCTATAGGTATTAGTGATATTGAGCCAGAACGGCCTAAACGTAAAACGGTTGAGGATATTACAAGATTTTATTAACTATTACTTTTGTAATAGTTTTTTTGTGCATTTCTTTTGCATAAAATTTTATTTTGGGCTATACTATATCCGTACCCCTAGGAGGGGGGAGGAGGTCTTATGAAACGTAAATATAGTGTAAAAGGGATGACTTGTTCAGCTTGTGAAAATCATGTTCATAATAGTGTTTGTAAATTACCGGGAGTTGAACATGTTGAGGTGAATTTATTAACAAATTCAATGAATGTTGAATTTGATGAAACAAAAGTTGATGATAGCATGATTATTAAAGCCGTAAAAGATGGTGGATATCAGGCGAGTAGTTATGATGATGCATTAGTTGATAATGACGACTTAAGTAATTTGAAAAGGAAATTAATTTATTGTTTCATCGCACTTGGATTACTGATGTATGTATCAATGTCATCAATGCTCAGTTATCCAATCCCTAATATTATTAGGGATAATGTTTATTTTAATATCATATTACAAATAATCTTTTTGATTCCAATTTTGATTTTGAAAAAAGATTACTTTGTTAATGGTTTTAAGAATTTGATCCATTTTGATCCAACTATGGATTCGTTGATTGCACTTGGTGCGGGAGCTGCTATTGTCTATAGTATTTATTCAGTTGTTTTAGCTTTAAGCGGATCTTTAATGGAGATGCATTTAGTCCATAATGTTTATTTTGAATCTGCTGGTATGATTGTTACATTGATTAGTTTTGGGAAATATCTTGAGGCTAAATCAAAGAAGAAAACAACTGATGCGATTGGGAAGTTATTAGAATTGGCTCCTGATGTCGCTTGTCGTTTTAATGATGGCAAAGAAGAAATTGTTAAAATTTCCGAATTAAAAATTGATGACCTGGTTCTAGTAAGGGCAAATGAAACAGTGCCAGTCGATGGTAAGATAGTACAAGGATTTAGTTCTATTGATGAATCAATGATTACTGGTGAAAGTCTTCCGATTGAAAAAGAAGTAAGTAGTTTAGTGATTGGGGGAACAAATAATCTCCAAGGTACTTTTGTATATACTGTAACAAGAACGGTTGAGGATAGTACATTAGCCAAAATTATTGAATTGGTTGAAGAAGCATCAAGTTCCAAAGCACCAATGACTAGAACTATTGATAAGGTTGTTAAATATTTTGTTCCTACAGTAATCGTAATAGCCCTAATCACTTTTGTAGGATGGTTGATAATGGGAGAAGATTTGAATTTTGCTATTACTAGCGCAATTGCGGTATTAGTTATTTCTTGTCCATGTGCTCTTGGTTTGGCAACTCCAGTAGCAATCATGGTGTCAACAGGAGTTGGAGCAACTAATGGGATCCTAATCAAAAGTGCAGAAGTATTAGAAAATGAAAATAATATTGACGTAGTTGTTTTTGATAAAACAGGGACTCTAACTAAAGGAATGGCTCAAGTTAGTGATATTTATAGTCACAAATTAGAATTAGCACAAGTAATTGCGATCATTGCATCGCTAGAAAAGGGTTCTAGTCATGTTTTAGCGAATGCTTTTATTCAAAAAGCTGCTGAGATGAATTTAGAAGAGATTACTGATTTTGAATCATTAAGTGGTTTGGGAATTAGAGGAACAATTGATAATGTTGAATATGCAGTTGGTAATTTAAGGATGATGAAAGAGAGTGGAATTGATTTAAGTCGATATCAAGAAAAAATTGATTTATATTTAATTCAAGGTAAAACATTAGTATTTTTAGCTCATGATCAAGAGCTGATAGGGTTGGTGAGTATTTTTGATGATATCAAAGATACAAGTCGTCAAGCAATTCAGCGTTTAAAAGAAATGAAAATTAAAACAGTTATGCTAACTGGTGATCTAAAAGGTACTGCAAATGCTATTAATAAACAATTAGGTTTAGATGAGGTAATTGCTGAAGTCTTGCCACAAGATAAAGAAAATGTAATCCAACAATTGCAAGCACAGGGCAATAGTGTTTTAATGGTCGGTGATGGAATCAATGATGCTCCTGCGCTAGTTCGTAGTGATGTGGGTGTTGCTATCGGTAAAGGAAATGATATTGCGATAGATGCAGCCGATGTTATCTTGATGAAAGATGATATTCGTGATATAGTGGCATCGATTGAATTATCAAAAAGAACAATTATTAATATTAAAGAAAATTTATTTTGGGCATTTATTTATAATGTGATAGGGATTCCAATTGCAGCCGGTATTTTCTATTATAGTTTTGGATTAAGATTAGATGCCATGGTTGGTTCTTTATGCATGTCATTATCATCAGTTTGTGTTGTTACTAATGCGTTACGATTAAAACGCTTTAAACCATACTATCAAAAGGAGAATAAGAAGATGAAAAAGGAAATTGTAATTGAAGGAATGATGTGTCAACATTGTAAAAAACATGTTGAAGAAGCTTTAAATGGCTTAGCAGACACAACTGCTGCAGTTGATTTAGAAAATAATCTTGCTCGTGTTGAAACAGTTCAAGATGATAGTATTTTGAAAAATGCTATTGAAAAAGCTGGTTATAAAGTGGTAGGAATTAAAAATGTCTAATGAAAAAGTCTTATTACGTTTAAAGACAGCGCGAGGACAAATTGATGCAGTTATTAAGATGATTGAAGATGAGCGTTACTGTATTGATATTTCGAATCAGTTATTAGCTATTCAATCACTAATTAAAAATGCTAATAATGAGGTATTATCTAATCATCTCAACCATTGTGTTAAAAATGCGATTAATGAGCATGATGCAGATCAGAAAATAGACGAAGTAATCAAATTATTAACTAAATTATAAAAAATCAGTTATTGAACTGATTTAGTAGTTAAATGATGTAATTTTTTGATAAGTATTGTTTTCAAGAAGATCTACTGTTGTTTGAACGATGATTAAGCGCTTATTCTTAACAAAAGCAATGCAATTATAAATTGAATCATTTGAAAGCAGATAACCATTGGTTATTTGCTTTTTATTTTTAAAGTTAACACTGTTTAAATAATCGTTCAAAGCATTTTTAGCTTTTTTTTCTGAATTATAGTAATAATAATTAACAATCAAAGCATCATTATCATTTTCTTCATTATAACTTATTGCCTCTTTGATCATTAAACTGCTGCTTTTATTAAAAGTATTATATTCATCATTGTTACTAGATAGACCAAGTGCTGATAATGTAATGATCCTATCATTAAGCGGGAGTGTCTCACGCCCGATAAAATCGATTGAAAATCCAGCAATAATTAAAACAATTGAAACAATTAGTAACCAATTTGACATAATAAATGGATATTTGCTAATTTTATTATTTGCTTTTTTATTACTTAAAGTTAGTTTGATCTTTTCAGTAGTGAGATGATGATTGAAGAAACGGATTAGTAATGCTGGGCAAAATAATAAGGGAATATAATGTAAAATTATTGACCCGTTCGTGATAAATTCCATTGGGTTTTGATTAGCAAAAACACTTGGAATCAGTAAAAAAGAAAGCAGCATAGCGACAAAAATAAAAATAATATTGGAGATGGTCTTATTGCGTTTAAAATAAGTTAGCAGCAGCGCTTGATCTGTACCCTTAATATTGGCTGCTTGAGCGGCTTTAAAAACATATATCTTTCGTGATTTACCAATAAATTCATAACCGTGGTTTACATAATTTAATAACCACTGATCACGCTGTTCACGATTGTTTTTAGAAGATTTTTTTTGAGGTACAAAAATATCTGCTTTATAATAGAAACGTTGCTCATCTTTTTTAAAAACTGTAAACATATCAACGCTTTTGCAATTATAGCCTGACTTTGATAAATTATTTAGCATATCTTCAAATTGTTTATACTCACTAGTATCATAATTAGTTAATCTTAATTTCATAATCGACTCCTTATAAATATATCATTTTTTATCCAAACAATAAAGAAAAACCGTGTAAAACACGGTTTACTTTGAAAATGCTGATTCTGGTTCTTCGTTAAGATAGGCTGATTCATCTAATAAATACGATTCAGAAATATTTTGACAATGATCGCCCATTCGTTCGAGATTAGCAAGAATATCGACGTAAGTTGAATTAACTAGTGCTGAATTTTCAATTTTACGACCAACTCGTTTGATATGACGCTGTTTAGCTTTTTTGTTGAAGTAATCTAAATCTGCTTCTTTGTCGTCAACATAAACAATATCATCCAAATCATGTGTATCAAAGGCTTTAACTGCGTGATTTAACATATCAATGACCATATCCATCATCGCTTCTAGATCTTCACGAGCTTCTGGTGAAAAATCTTCTTTTTCATCATAGATTGCTTCATAATATTTAACAATGTTAATACATAAATCACCAATTCTTTCAAAATCTTTAATAGTTTTCATATTTGCTAAATAGTCATTAGAATCATGGTCATTTAGAGTTTCATGCGAAATCAAAACTAAGTACTCAGTAATTTTACTGTCTAGTGTATTAATAGCATTTTCCATTTCATAAACACCATCTTTAGCTAATGGGTTTTTAGTTTCAAAATAAGCTCTAATTCCTTCAACTGCTTCAATTGTAATATGACCCATCTCGATTATCTTGTTTTTAGCAATAGCTAAAGCATGACTCGGGAATAACTGAACAACATTTTGATCTAATTCGCTTAAATCCATATTTATTTCTTTTTTACTGCTCGGTAAGATTTTTTTGATAAGTTTTACGATTGCTGGTATTAAAGGAAAAAAGAATGCCGTAGTTACAACGTTAAAGATTCCATGAGCTACTGATAATTGTAGCTCAGGTAAAATATTTAATGCTCCAGCAAGCCATTCTATCAAGAGCGTGAATGGCGATAAGACGATCATAAATAATAGTGATCCAACCACATTGAATAATACATGGAAGAAAGCAGCACGTTTAGCTGGTACTGTTCCACCAAATGAAGCTAATACGGCAGTAATCGTTGTACCGATGTTACTTCCAAAAAGGAATGGTAAAGCGATAGATAAACCGATTGCTCCAGCACCGTACATCTGTTGAGCAATTGCAATTACCGCTGCTGAAGATTGAACTGCTGTTGTTAATAATGTTCCACCCAATAATCCTAACCATGGATTTTGTGATAGATAATTCGCTACTTGTGTAAATTCTGGGACTTTTGAAATATTTGCTAAATTATCTCCCATTAACTCTAAACCATAGAATAAACATCCAAATCCAAAGATGATTTGTCCCATATATTTTGTTTTTTTGTTTTTTGAAAACATTAAAAAAGCTGCCCCAAGGATAATAAAGTATACTGCATATTGAGATACTTTTAACCCTACAAATACGGACGTAATAACTGTTCCGATGTTGGCACCCATAATTATTCCAATTGATTGTTCGAGGGTCATCAAACCAGAACGAATTAAACCAATTGCTAATGCTGTTGTTCCTGAACTTGACTGAATCAAACAAGTTACAAATGCACCTATTACTATACCTTTGAATGGACTAGAAGTATACTTATCGATGATATCTTTCATTTTATCACCTGAGTATCCTTTTAAACCATCGCCCATGTACTCAATTCCAAATAAAAACAATCCTAAACCTGCAAGTATCATCGGCCAATCAATGTCCGCTAACGTCATAAAATCACACTCCTATACACAAACATAATATAGAAATGTTAAGTAATTGTAAATTATTTGTAAAATAAATTAACACAATCTTAACATTTGGATAAAATACTTAAAATTATTGGATAAATATGTTATTATATGGTGAAATAAAGAGTATAGAAGGAGGTTGAATAATGAGTGAGAGATTTAAAAAATTTTTATCGTATTACCGTCCATATTTAAAATTATTTTTAGCAGATATGTTTTGTGCAATGATTGCTGCAGGGATTACATTGGTTTTTCCAATGATTATTCGCTACATTACAGGAACAGTTTTAATAGCTGATAATTTTGAAATGGGCATCATATATAAATTAGGGATTTTTATGGTAGTTTTAGTTATTGTTGAGTATTTATGTAACTATTTTGTGGCATATCAAGGTCATGTGATGGGGGTTTATATGGAGCGTGATCTGCGTAATGAATTATTTCAACATTATCAAAAATTATCATTTAGTTTTTATGATGAACAAAAAACGGGGCAATTAATGTCACGTTTAACAAACGATTTGTTTTCATTAACTGAACTTTATCATCATGGTCCTGAAGACATTGTTATTTCATTTATTAAATTTTTTGGTGCATTTATTATTTTAGCAACAATTAATCT
>OBZT01000619.1_pt1 | contig 8226 bp, 6 predicted proteins | sample 1477011 | NCBI WGS metagenome assembly OBZT01 (sample SAMEA2580259, study PRJEB22360) | human gut metagenome | biome: human gut; feature: human-associated habitat; material: faeces | place: Denmark | collected 2008/2010
GCGGACACGGCGGTGACCACGGGCAGGCCCAGCGCATCGGCCAGCTGCACGTCCACCTGCTGCGCGTAGTTGTCGGCGGAGCCGTCGCCGCACACGATGAGGTCGGCGGCGTCCAGCCCGTCTACAAGGCGCGCCAGCATGGCGGCCGTCGCGTGGGCGTCGAGGTCGGCACAGGCGTCGTCGGCGATCATGACCAGCTCGTCCACGCCGCGGGCGAGAATACCCTTCTTCAGCTTGGAGTCGTCGGCCTTCGCGTCGGCGACCGACACGCAGACGACTTTCGAGTCCTCGTGGGCGGAGGCGAGCTGCACGGCGGCCTCGATGGCGTTCAGGTCGTACGTGGACACGATGCGATGGGCTTTCGAGTCGTCCAGACTCCGGTCGGCGGCTACGACGATGTCCTGATCGTCGGCCAGCACCTTGATAGGAACAATGATGTTCATGGATGCCTTTCCTTTCTTCTCCTATCGTCCTGCCGTTCTGCGGCATGGACATGCCGGGCAAACTGCTTGCCTGTCGTTCCGAGCGTAAGCCGAAGTCGAAAGATCCCGTGCTGCGTTAACAGGGAGTGCTGCGGCTGGCGCCGCACGGGATCCTTCTACTTCGCGCCTGCGGCGCTCCGCTCAGGATGACGAGGGTCAGTTCCCGTTTGACCGGCATGTCCATGCCCGCGGGCGTTGCCGCGACCCTCCCTCCAAGGCCGCGGCAACGGGCGAGCGGGGTGCTCCTGCTGCGCCTTGGCGGCGGCAGCTTCGAACTGCTTCTCGAAGAAGATCTTCTTGGCTACGACAAGGTGGTACTCGCCGGTCTGCAGCACGTCGCCGTTCTGGTCGATCATCGACATCTGGATGATGATGACGCCGCGCTCGGGCTTGTTGTCGTCCTTGGCGACGATCTCGGACGTGGTGTACACGGTGTCGCCCACGGCCGGCATCTTCAGGAACTTCCAGTTCTTCGTGCCCTTGGTCGCAAGAATGGAGTTGTTCATCTTTGCCATCATGGGATCGGACGGGTTGATGGACGGCGTGAACGTATAGATCAGCATGTGCTGAGCCAGCACGGAGTCATGGCCGTGGGCCTTGCAATACTCGAGATCCATGTGGATGGGCGCCCATTCGCCGGAGATGCCGGCGAAGTTGAGGATGTCGGCTTCGGTGATGGTGCGGCCCGTGGTGGCCGGGGTCGCATGGTTCAGCGGCACGTCCTCGAAGAACCAGGTGTCCTTGAACTTCTTGTCGAAAGCAGCTTGCAGTTGCTCGTTCATGTTGAATTCCTCCTTCAGGATGATGGCGGGCGAGGGCTAGTTCTTCTTGGCGATGTTGTAGTAGCGCACGTTGTCCAGAACCAGCGTGCCGTCCTGGTCGATACCATGCACGGCCAGCTCGATGGTGCCCGTGCCGTCGCCGTTGTCCGTCTTGTCCGTGATCTCGCACTCCAGGTGGATGGTGCTGTTGAACTTCACCGGGGCCATGAACTTCACGTGCTTGAAGCCCGTGAGGTCTCCCAGCGTCTCGGCCGTGGCCGACCAGAACTCGGTGCGCTTCAACATGCCGCCGGCCAGCGTCAGCGTAAGGGCGCCGTGGGCGATGTTCTCGCCGTACATGCCGGTCTTCGCGAACTCGTGGTCCAGATGAACCAGGTTGTAGTCGCCTGTGATCTGCGCGAAGTTCACCACTTCGGCGTTCGTGATGGTGCGGCCGCCGGGGGACTGGAACTTGTAGCCGACCTCGACGTCTTCGAAATACAAAGGTGCTTGCAGCATTCTGACTCCTCCTCAGTTGGTTGCGCTTCTTGTTCCGATGCGCGGGTCGCGCGCGATGCTCCGTGCGACCCGCGAAATCGTTTCGTGATGCAGTTAGAACTTGATGACGTACATGGAGCGATCCCAGGTGTCGCCCAGGCCGACGACCTTTTCCTCGGCCATCTTCTTGATCTCCTCGTCGGTATAGCCGCATTCCTTCAGCACGACTTCGGTGTCGGCACCCACGGTGGGAGCGACGACCGGGTCGGGAGCGCCGGCCTCGCGGAAGTAGACCGGGGTGCGCGGCATCTTGATGACCTCGCCGCTGGGCATCTCGACTTCCTTCATAAGGTTGCCGGTCAGCACCGCGGGATCGTCGGCGACTTCGCTGAACTTCAGGCAGATGTCGTTGGGGATGTCTTCCTCGGTGAGGATGTCGCTCCACTCTTGCACGGTCTTGGTAGCGAACAGCTCGTCCAGCATGGGGATGATCTCGTTCGACTTCGCCAGCGCGGTCATGTAGTCGGGGTACTTCGTCACCAGCTCGGGGTCGAGGCCCAGGCGCGCCACGAAGCGCGGCCAGTCCTTATGCCACTGCAGGCCGGCAACCATGATCCAGCGGTCGTCCGAGCCGCGGTACATGCAGGAGAACGGAAGGACGTTCTCGCGGCCCTTCGGCCACAGGTTGTTGTAGGGCTTCTGGCCGGAGAGGATGGGCACCATCGCGCTCATCATGCCGGAGCCGTACAGGCTGCACGACACCTGGTCGCCCAGGCCCGTGCGCAGGCGGTTGATGTACGCGGCCATGATGCCGATGGACAGGTACAGGCCCGTGGGGATGTCGCCCTGCGCCTGGTAGGGCATGTAGGGATGCGCGCCCTCGGGAACCACGTCGGTGGTGAGTCCCGTGCGCGTGGCGTAGGCGATCATGTCGAAGCCGCCGCGGCTGGCCAGCGGGCCCGTGCTGCCGTAGCCGGTGGTGTTGGCATAGATCAGCGCCGGGAACTTCGCATGCAGCGTATCCCAGTCGATGCCCAGCTTGACCATGTCCTTCTCGCGCATGTGGCAGATGAAGATGTCGGCCGTCTCCAGCAGCTTCCACAGCACGCCCATGCCCTCGGCCGTGCGCGTGTTCACCGCGATGTGGCGCTTATTGCCGTTGATGGCGTCGTACAGCGGGGCGTCGCCGTTGTAGATGTTCTGCGTCATGCCCGAGCCGCGGATGCCGTCGCCGGTCAGCGGTTCGATGCGAACGACGTCCGCACCGTATTCGGCCAGGATCTCGGCGGCCATCGGTGCCGCGACGAACGCGGACATGTCGACGACTTTGACGCCATCAAGAAGCTTCAAATCAGACATTGCTCGTTCCTTTCACTCGCTGCGGCCTCATGCGCGCAGCTGTTTCAAAATCATGTTTCGCGGAGCGCGGGGCTCCGCCGGGGCGGGGAGGTCGTTGCGGCCTTCCCGCCCTTTGCGGATGAGCCGCGTTTCCTACTTGCCCTGGAACGGACGCGTGGGACGCTTCTCCAGGAATGCCGACATCGCTTCCTTCTGATCCTCGGTGCTGTACAAGTGGGCGAACAAGGCCGATTCGAACAGCAGCGCGCGGTCGAGATCCATCTGCATGCCCTCGTTCACGGCCCACTTCACGTACTCGAGCGCCAGCGGCGGCTTCGCGGCCATCTCCTTGGCCATGTTCACGGCCGCTTCCAGCAGCTCCTCGGCCGGGAACACCATGTCCACCAGGCCCATGGCCAGCGCAGCCTCGCCCTTGTAGTGGTTGCCCGTCATCATGAGCAGCTTCGCACGGCTGGGGCCGATGAGGCGGGGCAGGCGCTGGGTGCCGCCAGAGCCCGGGATGACGCCCATGTTCACTTCGGTCAGGCCGATGCGTGCGCGCTCGGAAGCGAGGCGAATGTCGCACGCGAGCGCCATCTCGAAGCCGCCGCCCAGGCAGAAGCCGTTGATAGCGGCGATGACGGGAATGCGGCACTTCTCGATGCGGGTGTTCAGGCGGTTGCCCTCGATGCCGCCATGGTACGAGCCCACGACGTCCATCTGGATCTCGCCCTCGATGTCGCCACCGGCGCAGAAGGCCTTGCCGTCGCCGCCGGTCAGCACGATGACGCGGACCTCGGGATCCTCCTCGTACGCGTCGAACAGGTAGTACAGGTCGTCCATGACGTCCTGATTGATGGCGTTCAGCTTCTCAGGCCGGTTCAGCGTGATGATGCCCACGCCGTCGCGCTTTTCGGCCAAGGTCGCCTTCAGCTCTCGTTCTGCCATAATGAAACTCCCTTTCTTTAGTCTTCGCGATGCGACTCTTGCATCGCTTTCTCACGCTTTCGTTCCGGGTTCGCGTTCGGATAAGCTGGACACACGTTGCTCTATCAGTTCGCGTCTCCGGATTTTCCCCATTTCGTTGCGAGGCATGTCCTGTACGATTTCGTAGGTCTTCGGGCATTTGTATCCGCTCAGCTTGGTGTGGAGGAATTCTTTGAGACCATCCGTCGAAAACTCGCTTTCCGCGCCTTCGATCTCGAGAATCGCATGCACCCTAAGACCCCATTGCTGGTCGGGAATGCCTATAACCACAGCGTCGGAGATGCCGGGATAGTCGAAAATGGCGTTCTCCACCTCGGCGGTGTACACGTTCTTCCCGCCGGTCACGATATGGGTTTCCCTGTACTGCCCGCCGGTCACGATCATGTCCGAACGACGGTCGGAGATGTACAGGAAGCCTTCCTCGTCGAGCCAACCGAGGTCGCCGACGCTGAAGAACCCGTCTTCCTCGGATTTGATGGATTGCGGCCCCACGTACTTTGCGGAAAGCCCCATAGCCGGCTTGCCGAATATCTCGCCTACTTCGCCGCAGGGAAGCGCCCGACCCTCCTCGTCGCGTATCTGCAGCTCGCAACCGAAGGGGCGTCCCACGCTGCCGCGGTGCTCCAGCCATTCTTCGCCGCGTATGAACGTGCTTGCGATCATCTCGGTCTCGCCGTACATCTCGTACACCTTCCGGGCGCCGATGCGCTCGATCCAGGCGAGCTTGACCTTGTCGGGGCAGGGGCCGCCGCTGTGGAACACGGCCTCCAGGCTTTCCAGGTTTCTGGTTTGGAAGGAAGGATGGCGCATCATCCTGTCCATCATCGTGGGAGCCAAGCCTATGAATTGAATCCCATGCTTTTCGATGAGCTCGAGCGCCTGTCCTTCATCGAAGCGTTCCATGAGGTACACGGTCTGCCCGAAGAACAGTCCGATGTACGTGGCATTGCTGTACAGGTTGTGAAACAGGGAACCGGGGATAAGCTGTTTCGACCAAGGGGTCTGCCCCGTCATCGCCGTCCAAGCCGACAGATCCATCTCGCAGTAGGCCGGCCTGACTTTTTGCACGACGAGCTTGGGTTTTCCCGACGACCCTCCCGTCGGGATAGCCCGCGAGGGCTCGCAGGCGAAGAACGGCAGGATCTCGGCTCCATGGGGGAACTCTCCTCGGATCCAGTTCCGCACGTCTTGCTGCGATATGCAATCCTCGTCGTCGCAATCCCATGTCGATATCAGCAGCTTGCGCTCGAACAGCGCGTGTATATGGTTGCGTTCTTCATCGGTTCCCTTGGGGGACATGAATACGCAACACGCTCCCAGCTGCCAGGCGGCAAGCGTCGCAACGACGTTCTCGTAACCGTTGGGAAGGGCTATGACGACGTAATCTCCCTGTTGAACGTTTCGATCATTGAGATGGCAGGCGACCTTCTCGATCGCCTCGAACAGCTCTCGACGAGACAACGCCCGTTCCGATCCGTCGCGGGAGACATCGACGAGAGCCGTCTCGTCCCCCCACTTTTCGGCAAGCTGTTGAAGCTGTTTCGAAAAAGCAACCCTGTCAATCGGTATGCCGTCACATCGATCCATCGCGTTACTCACCTCCTTCTGCAGCAGCAAGCGCTGCCCGTTTCCTCATGTGCGTTGAACGGGGCGGACGCGAGGCTTTCGTCAGCCCGCCCCTTGCTCGTTCTGTCGTCTTACCGGTAGCGCTTGAGGATCTGCGGAGCGGTGTTGAACACCATGACCTGGTCGGAACCGCCGGCGATGCGGGCGCTGCGGATGTCGATGTAGTAACGGCCCACACGATGGTCGCCCACCACGCCGATACCTGCCAGCACCTGGATGGCGTCGTCAACCACTTCGCAGGTGGCCTTGGAGCAGTAGTACTTGGCCATGCCGGCGAGGATGCGCACGTCCTGGCCCTGATCGGCCTGCCAGCACAGCTTGTACAGCATGTTCATCATGTTCTCGATCTTGCAGGACATTTCCATGATCATCTCCTGCACCAGCTCGAAGCGACCGATCTGCTGGCCGAACTGCTCGCGCTGGTTGGCGTAGGCGCAGGCGTCCTCGAACGCATTGACCGCCGTGGCGATGACGCCGGACACGTTGGCGATGCGCTCGCGGGTGAAGTTCGCCATGGTCTGCATGAAGCCGTTGTGCTCGACGCCCAGGATAGCCGAGCGGGGCACGCGCACGTCGTTCAGGAACACCTCGCAGATGCTGGTGGGGGCGTTCTCGTGGCCCATCTTGGGAAGCTTGTTGATAGTCACGCCGGGGGTGTCGCGATCGACCAAGAACATCGTCGCACCGCGATGGACGTTGTCAACCGTCGGATCCTTTGCGATGACGATGATGGCCGGAGCTTCCATGCCGCAGGTGGTGTAGTGCTTGCCGCCGTTGATGACCGCGGTGTCGCCGTCCCACGCGTAGGACGTCTGCATGCCGGCAACGTCGGAGCCGGTGGAGGGCTCGGAGATGCCCAGGGCCAGCGGCGCGCCGCCCGCGATGTAGGGCTTCACGTACTTCTCGATCTGCTCGGGCGTGCCGAACTCGCACACGTCGTACATCGTGGGCATGCCCATGGAGTAGAACGCCGCAAGCGGGCCGCCGTAGCGGGAGATGGTGAAGTTGGCCAGGGCCACCGTCATGAGGTCGACGTCGGTGCCGCCCACTTCTTCAGGCAGGCCCAAGCCCGTGAAGCCGGCCTCGGCCATGGCCTTCCAAGCATCCCAGGGGAACTCTCCGTTGCGATAGCATTCGCGCTCCTTCTCGGCCGGCATCTCGCGCTCGAGAAGCTCCTTGATGCTTTCGATGAGCAGTTCCTGTTCCTCGGTCTTAGAGAAATCGATCATTTCTGTGCCTCCTTGGCGGTTGTTTTGCACGGATCGCGGATCACCGGTATCCGTGCGGTTGAAAACGGTCGAGTTCGGTATCGCCGTCGCAGCTGGCGATCCGCTTTCCACTAACGGCGTCTCAGCTGTTACTCGGCCTTCTTCTTAGCGGCTGCGGCCTGGGCCATCAGCTTCTCCATGTTGTACTGATCCTTGTCCCATTGATCCTCTTCGGTCACGAGACCCTGCTCGCGCAGCTCGTCGATCTTCGCGTCGTCGAAACCGTATTCCTTGAGCACCTCTCGGGTGTACTCGCCCGGATAGCCGGAGGGACCGAACTCGGCCTCGCCCGACGAGAAGATGGCCGGAGCCTTGACGATGCCGATGTGCTTGCCGGAAGGATAATCTATGCCCTGGAAGAACCCGGCGTCCCAAGCCTGCTGGTCATCCTGCAGGTCGGCGAAATGCTGGCAGAGGTCGAACGGGATATCGGTGGTCATGAGCTTCTCGATGGCCTCGTCGCGCGTGACGTTGGCCAGCACCTCGGTGATGATCGGCGTGATCTCGGCAGAAGCGGCCAGCGCGGTCTGATAGTCGGGCCACTTGGCGATGAGGTCTTCGTCCATGCCGAAGGCATGCACGAACTCAGGCCAGGAATTGTGCCACTGCAGGCCCATCAGGGCGATGGCCTTCTCGTCGGAGCACATGTACGGACGGGCCAGGGGCAGCACGGAGTTCGGATCCGTGGGGTACTCGTCGCCGTAGGCGGCGGTCACGATGGGGACGCCCACGCTCCACATGCCGGCGTGCATGAGGGCCACGTTCACTTCCTGGCCCTTGCCGGTGCGCTGCTGCTCGATGTAGGCGGCCAGCACGGCCATGGCCAGATAGGTGCCCGTGGGGATGTCGCCGAAGCCGAAGTACGGGATCATCGGGTTGTCGCCCTTGATGGGGCAGTCCAAGTCGTAGCCTGCACGCGCGGCGTAGGAGGCCGCGTCGAACCCGCCGCGGGGAGCCCACTCGCCTTTGGTGCCGTAGCCGGAGGTATTGCCGCAGATGATCTTCGGATTGATCTTCGACAGGCTCTCGTAGTCCAGCCCCAGCTTCTTGGAATCCTTCGGTCGCAGATGCGAGAGGAACACGTCGCAGTCCTTCAGCATCTCTTTGAGGATGGCCAGCCCTTCGGGTTTGCGGGTGTCGAGCGTGATGCAGCGCTTGCAGGAGTTGATGGAGTCCCAACCGGCCTGGTCGCCGTTGTAGATATGGCGGGCAAGGCCGATGCCGCGGTTGCTGTCGCTGGTGGGAGGCTCGACCTTGATGACGTCG
>OBZT01000625.1_pt1 | contig 8181 bp, 8 predicted proteins | sample 1477011 | NCBI WGS metagenome assembly OBZT01 (sample SAMEA2580259, study PRJEB22360) | human gut metagenome | biome: human gut; feature: human-associated habitat; material: faeces | place: Denmark | collected 2008/2010
TACTGCTGTAGGGATTGGTTCCGCCGTCATTCTGATTACTGGTATGGCTGCAGGTGGTTTTGTTGCTGGAAAACTGGCCGGTATGGACGGAATGATACACGGATTTCTGGTCTGGGCGACCACACTGATTGTAGCTGTGGTACTGGGAATCTTTCTGGCTGTCGGTGCGGCAAAAATGACGGTGAATACTCTTGGAGCGGTCTCGTCCGTTACTGGCAGCGTTTTGTCCGGTGCGGGTGATGCCGTCGGAAACGGAGTTGCCGCATTATCTGAAGACGCAAAGGAGCTGTTCGGAAAAATCGATTTTAATGCAACCCTGAAAGAAGGGAATATACCGCAGAATATCCGTACCGCACTTCTAAAAAGCGATGTGAAGGAACTTCAGCCGGATTACCTGCAGAAGCAACTGGCGGAAGTGAAAGATGACCTGGAAGCGTCCGTAAAAAAAATAGTACGTTCCCCACAACAAGCGGATGAGAGCATTGACAGTTTCCTTGACCGGTTGAAACAACGTACAGAGAATATCAGCAAAAATATAGACCGGAATGATTTGGCTAAAGCTATAGCAAACAACACCAATATGTCAAAAGCGGAAGCAAATAAAACTATTGACCAATATATGAACCTGCTGGAAAATGCACGTATGGAAGCCGGCAAACAGATAGACAAACTGGAGGTGACCCTGAAGAAAGCCGCACAGGAATGGAAAGAAATCAAGCATGAGGCACTCGTGGCTGCCGATAAGGCAACGGATGCCGCAGCGAGGTCCCGCACTGATTTCGTTCCTTGCAATTCTCTCCGGAGCGGTATTATGCTGTATTGCAGGTGCCTACGGTAGCAGGAAGACCCAAGAAAGAGTGGATATCTGACAGTATTTCATTATATCAAGTAAGAAGTTCGGTCCCAAAACAGTATGACAGGTTGATGTCATTTTTAAGCATGTTATATCTTTTCTGAAATCGGACCAACTGATATCCGCATTATAAAAGGCAATGACTAACTTGCATTGCCTTTTTTAATTTAAACTATTTTTATTATTTTTGCGGGTAATATTTAACTTAACATACTTTTACCACAAATGACATACTTTCAGATTTTAAAGAGGGCGCTTTTTCTGTTCCCTCTACTAATAGCCACCTTTACTACCTGCAAGGGGCAAATATATAAATACCTGGGCATAGAGGACGGACTAAGCAACCGGAGAATTTTTCGCATCCAGAAAGGCGGGCACGGGTACATGTGGTTCCTTACCCAGGAAGGGATAGACCGTTATGACGGAAGCAAGATTAAACATTATGCCGTCTTTGATGGAAGTATGGAGGTGGCGCCGCAAATCAACCTGAACTGGCTATATACCGACAGCAGGCACAGGCTGTGGGTTGTGGGTAGAAAAGGACGCATATTCCGGTACGACACCGCCCGTGACCGTTTTGTTATGACCTACAAGCTTAGCGGTCTGCAGGATGACGTAACATCAGGCACCGTCAATTGTACCTATATGGACAGTAATGACCGTATCTGGCTCTGCCATGGTGACAGTATTGTACGCTATGATACCCGCGCAGGCACTACGGACAGAATAGACTCCCCTGCCCCGGACGATATTACTGCAATCACGCAGACCGACAGTACAAACTTTTTTATAGGGACATCAAACGGGTTACTGCAAACCATAGAAAAGGAAGGTGTCCTGGAAACTGTGGCCGGAACATATACTGACAGTATCCGTATACCGGTAAGTGAGCTTTATTTCCACCAAGATTCAAAGCAACTGTTCATAGGAACCTTCAAGGAAGGAATAATGGCATACGGAATGAACACGACTTCAACCATCATCGCGGACGGTCCGCTTCAGAACGTGGCAATCAAACGAATCACCCCCTTTGGAAAGCGGCAACTGCTGGTAGCCACGGGAGGCAGGGGAGTATACAAGATTGACGTTGATTCTCTCTCCGCCCGGCCTTATATAACCGCCGACTACAGCAATTATAACGGTATGAACGGGAACAATATCAATGATATTTATGTGGATGGAGACGGACGGATATGGATGGCCAATTATCCTACCGGGATTACAATACGCAACGACCGTTACAGAAGTTACAAATGGCTCAAGCATTCACCGGGCAACAACAGTTCGCTGGCCAATAACCAGGTCCATGATGTAGTTCGGGACGGCGAGGGTGACCTGTGGTTCGCCACCAGCAACGGGATCAGCCTGCTTCACAGCGCAACCGGTCAGTGGACTTCCTTCCTTAGCAGTTCCGAACACTTGAAAGGCGATGACAACAATATCTTCCTGAGCCTCTGTGAGGTATTACCCGGCATTATCTGGGCAGGTGGGTATACATCAGGCATATACAGAATTGACAAGAAGAAAGGCACGGTGGAGTACATCTCACCTTCCTCACTGGCAGGAATAAGCCCTGACCAATATATCAGTGACATAATAAAGGACTCCGGAGGGGATATATGGTCAGGCGGATACTGCAATCTCAAGCGCATCAACCCTGAAACCGGTGACATACGACTCTACCCGGGACCGGGGGCCATTACCGCCATACTGGAAAAGGATGCGGAACACATCTGGGTAGGTACAACTATGGGATTATACCTGTTGGACAAGCTCCGGGGAGATTACCGCCGCATAGATTTCCCGGTCGAGACAGTCCATGTCAGTACTTTGTATCAGGATGCGGACAGCACACTATATGTGGGGACCAGAGGAGCGGGACTGCTTGTATATGACGGTGCAAACGATAAATTTATACATCAGTACCACATGGAAAACTGTGCCCTTGTTTCTGATAACATTTATATTGTCATTCTAAGACCGGATGGCAGCTTGCTGCTCGGTACGGAAAACAGCATAGTTACTTTCCTGTGTGAAGACCGGACTTTCCAAAACTGGACGGCGGAACAAGGATTGATGAGCGTATGCTTCAATGCCGGTGCTGCAACCCAGTATGGGGACAGTCTTGTGTTCGGAAGCAATGATGGCATCGTCATATTCCCGGTTGACTTGCAGATTCCCGTTCCACAGTTCTCACAGATGCTCCTGAGGGATTTTGCAGTCTCTTCATGTCCGGTCTATCCCGGTGAGGAAGGGTCACCGTTAAAAAAGGATATTGACGGTAATTACAAACTTGAACTGGCTTATGACCAGAGCAGCTTCTCCTTGGAAGCAATATCCATCAACTATGATTATCCTTCAAACATTCTGTACTCATGGAAATTGGAAGGCGCCTATAACGGCTGGAGCCACCCGTTGCAGGACGGGCAGATACAGGTCACCGGTCTTTCCCCAGGCAAGTACATCCTGCGTATCTGTGCCATATCCAACGAAGAAAAATACAAAGTTTATGAGGAGAAAAGTATTGAAGTGGTTGTCGCCCGTCCACCATGGGCGAGCGCATGGGCCATAGCGGGATATGCACTTCTTGCCATATCAGCCGTTACAATAGCAGTCAGGATCGTCATGTTGCGCAGACAAAAAAGGTTATCGGAGGAAAAGACACGCTTCTTCATAAATACCGCCCATGATATCCGTACTCCCCTCACCCTGATAAAAGCTCCTTTGGAAGAAGTGGTGGAAAGGCGGCAGGTAAAAGAGGAAGGGACGGATAACGTGGGAGTGGCCTTGAGAAGCGTGAATAACCTCCTGCAATTAGTTACCGACCTGATCAATTTCGAAAGGGCGGACGTTTACACCTCACAATTGTATGTTGGCGAATATGAGCTGCACAGCTACCTGGAAAGTACTTGCGAAACTTTCCGGACATATGCGTCACAGAAAAACGTCAACCTCTCATGTGAAAGTAAGTTCCCTTTTATGAATGTCTGGTTTGACAGGGACAAAATGGATTCTATACTGAAGAATCTATTGTCAAATGCCTTGAAATATACTCCCCGAAATGGTAATGTCCATGTTTGTGCCTACACTGAACAGAATACATGGAGCATAGAGGTAAGTGATACGGGGATCGGAATTCCCGCCGGGGAGAGGAAATATCTGGGCGGAAGGTTTTTCAGGGGCAGCAATGCCGTTAATCAGAAAGTGCCGGGAAGCGGAATCGGCCTGATGCTGGTCTGCAAACTGGTTCGCTTGCATAAGGGAAGGATCATTATATCAAGCACGGAAGGGGAAGGTACCTGTGTACGTGTTACATTCCCCATGGGAAACAGGCATTTGCGCAAGGCACGTTTCATAACAGTGGCAAAGACGGAAGATGCAGTCCTGCCACAACCGGAAACGTGTTCTACCGAACTGCGGATGGAAACGATGAAAAATGGCAAAAGTTCATCACGTATTCTTGTAGTGGAGGACAACGATGACTTGCGGGGATACATTGAGAGACTCCTGGGACAGGACTACCACGTCCAATCATGCGCAAACGGACGCGACGCGTTGGTCGTGGCAAGGGAATATAACCCGGACCTGATCCTTTCGGATGTCATGATGCCGGAGATGGGCGGTGATGAACTATGTGCAGCCATCAAGTCGGACATTGAAACCTCCCATATTCCGGTTATCCTGCTGACGGCACTCAGCGATGAGAAAAATATGCTCAAGGGGTTGGACAAGGGAGCCGACGCATATATAACCAAGCCGTTCAGTGTGAATGTGCTCAAGGCAAACATCAGGAGCATACTGGGCAACCGGATATTGCTCCGAAAAACATATGCCGGACTAAAATCCGGTACCGGCCCGTTACCTGAAGGATGCAGTAACGCATTGGACTGGAAATTCATTGCCACCGTGAGAGAATGTGTTATGGAACATATTACCAGTCCTGATTTCAACGTGGACACCCTCTGTGAAATCCAGCACATGAGCCGTTCGAGTTTTTTCAACAAGCTCAAGACATTGACAGGATACGCACCGGCCGATTACATCCGTTCCATCCGCCTGCAACATGCGGCAAACCTGCTAATCCAGGAAAGGTGCACGATAACAGAAGTTGCGGATGCAACCGGATTCAGTGATGCAAAATATTTCAGGGAAGTATTCAGGAAACATTATGGTGTAAGCCCTAGTGAATACCGCAAAGTGACAATGGGAACGCATCCGAAAGAAAGCCTATCCGATTATCGGTGCCATGGGGGAGGAAGTGTGGGAAGCCGTTGATGAGTTGATACAAAACAGAGAGAGTACTATCGACTTGATACTGGTCGTTATGTCAGGTAGGGTGAATGCTTAGGGTGGGTTCCACACTATTGTCAATATGATTACGTGATTACTCCGATCACGGTGGATAAGATGGTCATGCGGAGCAGCCTCTCTTCCTCGACCATCGTGTTGGACTATGTCCGCAACAAGCCTGAAATTCCCTTGAGAGATATCCTTTTCTTTTGGAACAAGATAGACTACAAGGCCAATACCGAGGTGTTCGACCTCTATCAGATGATGATGTAGCGGCTAAAGCTGACGGTGCTGGCAACCACCGTTCCCGAAACGTACCGTTACGACAAGGAACTGTTCGTCTGCAGCAAGAGCTATTACCGCTGTACGCTGTTGTTGCCTCCGACCAAGTTGTTGAAAGGCTGTGAATTCGTAGAACTGGCATGAATAGACAATCATATTGAGTGAAAGAGGTATGGAAAAATATTGAAAAGCTGGGCAACCCGCATAGGGATTGCCCGACTTTTTTTAAGATGGATATTCAGGTGTGGGGTGGGCAGGTCAGTCCACGTGCTCGCCGCCATAGCGAAGGCGGCAGATGGCCTCGTGGATTTCACACATGATATGCAGCCGCAACCGCTTGCTGATATGATGGCTGTCGGAACGCATGAAGAGTTTTTGAACGATTTGACCGTACACTTTTTGGACGGGAAACGAAAACCAAAGGAATTAAGACTCCATGAGGTGGCACCGTTGGCCGCGAAATTTCGGGCGGAAATCGGGGACTGCAAGACTGCCTCACCGGATATATTCCGATACGGGATTTGCACGAAGCGGTGCGACATGGCACCCACACTGAGAAACTTCAACAGGCTGGGAGACTTGCAACTGGTCTGTGCGCCGCTTCCCAATGAGCGATGGATTGTCTCCGCCGCCGGTTGCGCGACCGGATAATGCCTGGTTCCCGCAGACGGAAGTGAAGACGAGATACCGTTTAAAAAGAAAAAACAGAGTATGAACATTTAACTCTTTGATATATGGAAAATGAACAGAATGGAACGCTAAAAGACGGCAGTGTATATGTAGTCATGGGATTATGTTACAGAGATACCAGCGTCTGTAGGAAGTGGTGTATTGCCTGTGAAATGAAACAGAACCGTTCTCGAAGGATGATACCTATACCCGCTGGCTCACTCCGGAAATGTGGGAGGAAATAAAGTTATCCCCCGTAGTGGTGGCGGATATGCTGGATGATTTGAGGCACGGGAACAAGTTCTATACGGGCGTTGAAACGGATAAGGGGGCTTCTTTTCAGCCGGAACTATGAAGGGAACCACCAATATGGGGCCTTTATGGAGGAGAATATCGAGAGATGTTTCTTTGAGCCGGACTTTGAAGGAAAGTCGCTGACGGTGTATGAACTTCGGGGATGGCCTTCGCTGATGGTGGGGAAGATAAACCGCTGTTATGATGATTACGATAACCTGTTACTATTGGAGAAGATTTCACTGGATGCCTTCCTTGATAAATCGGCTCTTAAAAGCGTACAGACAAAGAGGTGTATGACCTTTCACTCACGTGGGAGAATTACGCCCGGCTGACGGACAATGAGAAGGGGCTTGGCCTGTTCCAGAGCGTGGATAACTATGACCGGATGACCTTGCTTCATATCATGGACAAGGATTATCCGAGGGACGGACTGAGGGATAAGTATCCTGATAATTTCAGTTTCTATGAGAAATTTGAAAGGATAGAAAGAGCATTACTGGGCCGGAACAGATGGAATGTTTATGACGAGATGCAGGATAGAGCAAAGAAACTGGCCGGAAAACTGTTGCGCGAGCAATTTCCCGATACACGGCAGAAGGTGGAGATAAAGGAAAAAGTAGTTTTACGGAACAGTAAAAGTATAAGGATGTAAGGGATAACGGAAAACAAGTGAGGGTTGGAAGGCGCATTGCCGGCGGGTGTCGGTGATGTGCCTTTCACTTTTATATCAGGATTCTGAAAGTTTTTACTTTGAGTAAATATGGGGAAAGAAAAGACATGGCAATATTTCTGGGTATGTTTGGGAGGACAATACACGCCAATGGGTGACTTTGATTCTGGAAGTTTTGTCGGATGTGGAAATGTGCCTTACTTTGCTTCACAAATATTAAAATCATAAATCAAATTTGTTATGGAATTAGTTGTAATTGAAAAAAATGCGTATTTGCGGTTAAAACAGCAGGTTGAAGATTTATCCACACAGATTGAAGCCGTTAAAAAGAAATTTGGATCTGTTGAAAAGGAAAAATGAATGGATGCCCAGGAAGTCTGTCTGGTTCTGAATATCTCCAAGCGGAGTTTGCAAAGTTATAGGGAGTATGGCATTATTCCGTGTTCTTTCATAGGCGGAAAATATGTATACAAGGAAAGTGATTTGGCTAGGATATTAACTCAAAGAGGCAAATAGGATATGGATGGGGTAATCACAAAACAGTCAGAAGAGTATATCAGGATGATGGAGATGCTCAAGAAATGCTCTAAGGAGATTTTTGCAATTCAGGATTTGCCTGTTCCCATAGCTAATGAGGTCTATATGACTGGTGAACAGGTATGTGGCATGTTGCATATATCAAGCAGAACTTTGCAAAAGTTGCGTGATGAAAAGGGGATAGCTTATACTGTTATAGGTGGTAAGTTTCTTTATCCTCTTTCTAAATTGCAATTGTTATTGGAGGAAAATTATAGAAGTTATGTTCGTTAAATCAAGCGTTTGATTTGTATTTATGCCACTTTTTTACTACTTTTGCAAAAGTAAGAGTGTAACAGGAAGAAAGTTGCAGCATATATGCGGTGAATTATTCGGTGTCATAGGAGTAGAGGCTTCTGGTAAGATGCTGATAATGAGTAGGGGAAATGAAAGTTAATCGTTCCCTGTCTCTCCGCTGGTTAAGCTGAATAACAAACAAGCAAGTCTCACAAATTCAATGAATTGTGGGACTTTTTTATGCTCTTGTGTCTGCCTTAAAGTACACCTTTTCTTTCACGATTTAATAATCCCAGCTATTGACTTT
>OBZT01000637.1_pt1 | contig 8018 bp, 8 predicted proteins | sample 1477011 | NCBI WGS metagenome assembly OBZT01 (sample SAMEA2580259, study PRJEB22360) | human gut metagenome | biome: human gut; feature: human-associated habitat; material: faeces | place: Denmark | collected 2008/2010
TTTCTTGTTACTTTTGTAATGATTTCAATTTAAATAAATACGATTATGATTACAGAAAAATTACAGAATGCAATTAATGAGCAGATTACGGCTGAGATGTGGTCTTCCAACCTTTATCTGGCAATGTCTTTCTATATGGAGAAAGAAGGTTATAACGGCATGGCTTCCTGGTTGAAGAAGCAGGCTTCTGAAGAAAAAGCTCATGCTTGTGAAATGGCTTCTTATATCATCAAGCGTGGCGGTAAGGCCAAACTGGACAAGATTGATGTTGTTCCCAATGACTTCGGTACTCCACTGGAAGTGTTCGAGCAGGTAGCCCAGCACGAACGCCGTGTTTCCAAAATGATTGATGAATTGGTAGATGTTGCCTCTGCCGAAAAAGATAAGGCTACACAAGACTTCCTTTGGGGATTCGTGCGCGAGCAGGTAGAAGAAGAAGCTACTGCCGACGGCATTGTAGATATGATAAAGAAAGCCGGTGATGCCGGAATCTTCTTCGTTGACTCAAAACTGGGAGAACGTAGATAAGAGAGAAACTAAAAAAAATCCCGCGGCTAATTTTAGTCGCGGGATTTTTTTTAGTTATGAGTTATAAGTTGTGAGTTATTTGTTGATGAAGGGCTTATATCCGCAAGGGAAAGCACAAGCAAATAACTTATAACTTATCACTCATTTCAGCACTCCCAGCTCTTTCCCCACCTTAATAAATGCAGCGATACATTTGTCCAGATGCTCCTTTTCGTGTCCGGCAGAGATTTGTACGCGGATGCGTGCCTGGTCTTTGGGCACTACGGGGTAGTAGAAGCCGGTGACGTAGATGCCTTCTTCCTGCATGCGGGTGGCATAAATCTGGGAGAGTTTGGCATCATACAGCATGACGGCGCAGATGGCGCTTTGTGTCGGCTTGATGTCGAAACCGGCGGCGGTCATCTTGTCGCGGAAGTAGTTCACGTTTTCCAGCAGTTTGTCATGCAGGGCATTGCTCTCTTTGAGCATCTTGAATACCTCGAGGCTGGCGCCGATGATGCCCGGAGCCAATGAGTTGGAGAAGAGGTACGGACGGCTGCGTTGGCGCAGCAGGTCGATGATTTCCTTGCGTCCGGTAGTGAATCCTCCCAAAGCGCCGCCAAAGGCTTTGCCCAAGGTTCCGGTATAGATGTCCACGCGTCCGTAGGTGCCGTATTGTTCGCTTACGCCGTGTCCCGTAGGGCCTACCACGCCGGCGGAGTGTGATTCGTCCACCATGACCAGCGCGTCGTATTTCTCGGCAAGGTCGCAAATCCGGTCCATCGGGGCAACGTTGCCGTCCATGGAAAATACCCCGTCTGTAACCACGATACGGAAACGCTGTGCCTGGGCTTCCTGCAGGCATCTTTCCAGGTCGGCCATGTCGGCATTGGCGTAGCGATAGCGTTTGGCTTTGCAGAGGCGTACGCCGTCAATGATGGAAGCATGGTTCAGGGAGTCCGAGATGATGGCGTCTTCCTCGGTGAAGAGGGGCTCGAACACACCGCCATTGGCGTCGAAACAAGCGGCGTAGAGAATGGTGTCTTCAGTCTTGAAGTAGTCGGAGATGGCTGCTTCCAGCTCCTTGTGGATGTCCTGTGTTCCGCAGATGAAGCGTACGGACGACATGCCGTATCCGCGGCGTTCCATAATCTGCTGGGCGGCGGCAATCAGCCGCGGGTGGTTGGACAGTCCCAGGTAATTGTTGGCACAGAAGTTCAGCACCTCTTTGCCTTTTACGCTGATGGCAGCTTGTTGTGCACTCTCAATCAGTCGCTCTTCCTTGTAGAGTCCGGCTTCTTTTATTTCAGCAAGTGTCTTGCTGAGATGGTCTTTCATTTTACCGTACATAGCATTTTATTTTTTAGGTAATACGTTGTCATTACATTTCCCACAAAGAACATCATTTTTCTTGGAATAAACAATATCAATATGGCAGAAATATGAAAAAAAAGTATGTATATTTGCACCATATATAATAACGAAACCTTATAAATAACTCGTATGAAGAATATTTTGGTAATTGGAGCTACCGGACAGATTGGGTCGGAACTCACGCTGGAGTTGCGCAAACGTTATGGCGATGACCATGTTGTGGCAGGGGACATTCCGCGGGCTATTGCCCAGGGAGAAACGCCGAACGACGGCCCTTCGGCCATTGCCGACGTGACAGACCGTCAGTCCATCGAGGTGGTGGCACGTCAGTTCAAGATTGATACTATCTACAACCTGGCTGCCTTGCTCTCGGTAGTTGCCGAAAGCCGTCCGGCCATGGCTTGGAAAATCGGTATCGACGGGTTGTGGAATGTACTGGAAGTGGCACGTGAGTACAATTGTGCCGTGTTTACTCCGAGTTCCATCGGTTCGTTCGGCGAAGCTACGCCTCATGTGAAGACACCGCAGGACACTATCCAGCGTCCGCGTACCATGTATGGGGTGACAAAAGTGACGACTGAATTGTTGAGTGACTATTACTATACAAAATATGGTGTGGATACACGCTCGGTACGTTTTCCGGGAATCATTTCGAACGTGACCCCTCCGGGTGGCGGCACTACGGACTATGCGGTGGATATTTTCTACTCTGCCGTGAAGGGAGAAAAATTCGTATGTCCGGTGAAGGCCGGCACGTATATGGATATGATGTATATGCCCGACGCACTGAACGCGGCCATCTCGCTGATGGAAGCGGCACCGGCAAGGCTGAAGCACCGCAACGCTTTCAACATCGCCTCCATGAGTTTTGACCCGGAACAGATTTATCAGGAAATTAAGAAGCATATGCCTGATTTTGAGATGGCATACGAGATTGATCCGCTGAAGCAGGCCATTGCCGACAGCTGGCCCGACTCTCTGGATGACTCTTGTGCACGCGAGGAATGGGACTGGATGCCGCAGTACGACCTGGAGTCCATGACCGTAGACATGCTTGAGAAATTAAGAGCTAAATTAAACAAGTGACCGTAAGCGGTCCGTAAAGAATGAAAAAACTTTTATTGGGATTTTTGTTGTTCACCTTTTTGATTTCGTGCGGAAACAAAAAGGCGAAAATGGATCCCTTTGCTACCATTACGGAAATGGTGGATTCGGCCGGTCACAAGGCCGATACGCTGCTGGAAGCAGAAGTGAAGGAAGAACCGAAGCCGATGGAGGCAGACGAGCTGTTTGATGATTTTATCTTCAATTATGCTTCGGATGATGCCCTGCAAAGGCAGAGGACGGTATTCCCTTTGCCCTATTACAATCGTGACACGCCGTCAAAGATAGAGGAAGAGTTTTGGAAGCATGATTATCTGTTTACCAAGCAGAACTATTACACCTTGCTTTTTGATAAGGAAGAGGATATGGACATGGTGGGCGATACTACGCTGACATCGGTGCAAGTGGAGTGGATTTTCTTGAAAACGCGTATGGTGAAGCGTTATTATTTTGAACGGAAGCGGGGAATGTGGATGCTCGAGGCCATTAACCTGCGCGAGATGGAGAAAGGTGAAAATGAGGACTTCGTGGAATTCTATACCCGTTTTGTGACGGACAGTGTCTATCAGAGCAAGCATATCAGGCATCCGCTACAATTCATCACCATAGACCCTGATGACGAGTTTTCTATTCTGGAAACTACTTTGGATGTGGACCAGTGGTATGCCTTTCGTCCGGTAATGCCTACCGACAGATTGTCTAATATCAATTACGGACAGAAGAATGAGGACTTGTCGGATACCAAAATACTGAAGGTAAATGGTATAGGCAACGGATACTCCAATATCTTCTATTTCCGCAAACGCAGTAAAGGATGGGAGCTGTACAAATATGAAGACACGAGCATTTAAATAAAGGAGGAAAGGTTTGAAGAAGATACCCAATACATTTGGAATTGATGTTACTGCTGCAAGATTTCTGGAATACGGTTCGGAGGATGAACTGCGGGAGCTGATTGCAGCAGGACAGGTCGTTGCGCCCTGGCTGCATATCGGTGGAGGGAGCAACCTGCTCTTTATTAAGGATTATGAAGGCACGGTGCTGCATTCACGTATCGGTGGCCTGGAGGTGACGTCAGAGGATGAGGAGCACGTGTCGGTGCGTGTGGGCGCCGGTGTGGTATGGGACGATTTTGTGGCCTACTGTGTGGAGCGGCATTGGTATGGTGCCGAGAACCTTTCGCTGATACCGGGTGAGGTGGGGGCGAGCGCAGTACAGAATATCGGTGCCTATGGTGTGGAAGTAAAGGACCTGATAACATCCGTGGAAACCATAAACATGGCAAGGGAGAAGCGTATCTACGGGGTGGACGAATGCGGCTACTCCTACAGAAAGAGCTTGTTTAAGCAACCGGAGATGAAGACCGTGTTTGTGACTTACGTGAACTTCTGCCTGGGTAAACGGGAACATTATACATTGGATTACGGTACTATCCGGCAGGAGCTGGAGAAATATCCGGTGCTGAATCTGGAAATTTTGCGCCGCGTGATTATAGACATCCGTCAAAGCAAGTTGCCCGACCCGAAGGTGCTGGGCAATGCGGGTAGTTTTTTTATGAACCCCATCGTGCCGCGTCGGCAGTTCGAGTCTTTGCAACGGGAATATCCGGACATGCCCCACTATGATGTGGATGCCGGTCGGGTAAAGATACCGGCTGCCTGGATGATAGACCGGTGTGGCTGGAAAGGCAAGGCGCTGGGGCCTGCTGCGGTGCACGGCCGGCAGGCGTTGGTGCTGGTGAACTCGGGTGGTGCCACGGGAGCGGATATTGTCGCTCTTTCGGATGCCGTGCGGGCTTCTGTCCGCGAGAAATTCGGCATTGATATTCACCCGGAAGTTTGTTTGATAAAATAGTAAGAGAGTTTTGACACACCCAAACATTGTTGTATATAACCTGATTTTAGAAATTTATTTGATTTAGTCAATGGGAAAACTCAGAATATTAGGAAGTGGAACTTCGACCGGTGTGCCTGAGATAGGCTGTACTTGTCCGGTCTGCACTTCCACTGACCCGCGGGACAACCGCTTGCGTGCGTCATCCCTGCTGCATACGGATGATGCGGTGATATTGATAGATTGTGGTCCTGACTTCAGGGAACAGATGCTGCGTGCTTCTTCTTTTGAGAAGATAGACGGCGTACTGGTGACACACGAACACTATGACCATGTGGGTGGTCTGGATGATTTGCGCCCGTTCGGTCGTTTTGCCGATATTCCTATCTATTCCGATGCCTACACTGCTGCCCATCTGCGGGCAAGGATGCCTTACTGCTTTGTCGATAAGGTATATCCGGGAGTTCCGCGTATCTATCTGCAGGAAGTGGAGGCGGGGCAGGTGTTCCACATCAACCGGACGGAAGTGCTGCCTTTACGGGTGATGCACGGCAGGCTTCCCATCCTGGGCTACCGCATTGGCGGCCGGCTGGGATATATCACGGATATGCACATGATGCCTGAGGAATCTTATGAACAATTGAAGGGCTTGGACGTTTTGGTAATGAATGCTTTACGGCCAAAGCCGCATCCTACGCACCAGAGTATTTCGGAGGCGTTGGAGGCTGCCGGACGTATTGGTGCCAAAGAGACCTATTTCATCCATATGAGCCATCATGCAGGGCTTCATGCCGATATCGAAAAGCAGCTGCCACCCCATGTACACTTTGCCTACGATGGACTTGAAATAGATTTCTAAACTTTTTGAAACATTTGTTTTGTTTTATTAGTAGAAAATGCTATTTTTGCCAAAAGTTGATGAATAAATGCCATGAAACTCCGACTCCTCATACAGATAGCTGTCGTTGTGTCCATAGTGCTGCTATGTACCGGTTTTGGTGTGTATTCTTTCCTGCGGTTGAATTCGGTGGAGAACCGGCAGGATTTCAATCTTTATACTTTGGTGCCGCAAGATGCCACAGCCATACTCGAAACCGACCGTATGGCAGACCTCGTGGAGGATATCAATGAACTGAATTGCAGCAAAGACAATCATTTTCTATACGTATCGGAGCTTTTTGTTTACTTGAAGAAGTATTTGTATACTTTGGTGGAGGATACTCCGCATGGACTGAGTAAACAGATGAACAAGATGCTGATTAGCTTTCACGAGCCGGATACACCGATGAACCAAGTATTGTATTGCAGTTTGGGTTCGGGTGATTATGAGTTGGTGGAATCTTTTGTGGAGAAGTACTGCTCCAGTTCGTTTCCTTCCAAGTATTTCGATTACAAGGGAGAGGAGATACGTATCTATCCCATGGCAGACGGTCGTTTCCTGGCTGCCTACTTCACTCCCGATTTTCTGGTTGTAAGTTTCCAGAAGCGTTTGATAGAACATGTGATTGATGCGCGGCGCAGCAAAAAGTCCCTGATGAACCTCCCTTCTTTCCGCACTATGTACGCGGGCAAGCAGAGTAACGTGGCTGCCACGGTCTATGTGCGTATGAAAGGAGTGGATATGGGGAAGCCTACGGACGGTATCCGTTCGCAGACGCAGCTGGGCAGTTGGGCGGAGTTTGACATGAAGTTCAATGAAGATGCCATTTATTGCTCCGGCATCAGCCATGGGTCGGATTCCACACAGACGTTTATCAATGCCTTGCGGGTGCAGCAGCCGGTAGAGGACGGATTTTCCGGGGCTCTGCTTCCGTCTTCCACTTTCTTTTACGATCGCTGGGCAATGTCTGACAGAAATTCCTGGTTTGGCTTTACTGCCAGTCAGGAGTATGCCAAGGCCACCTATTCAGACTATATCAAGCAGCGCGACGAGGAGTGGATTGCTTACTTGAATGAGCATGCGGGCGAGAGCGTGATGTCTTGCTTGTTCCAGTCTAAAGACACGTTGGACAAGCTGCCTTGCGCCGTGATGTGTATCCCTCTCAAGGATGAACTGGCAGCGGAACGCCGCTTGCAGTCTCTGCTTTACAGTACCCCCAAGGAAGAGGATGCTCCGCTTATGCCGAAGGTGGTTTCAAATAATTCGTTGTATCCCAAAGCAAGGAAGTTCCCTAAATATGTGTTGCCCCGTAACACGCTGCTCACTCAGCTGACGGGCATCACGGAGTCTGCCCTTTATACCTTTGCCTGTTTCTATCGGGGTAGTCTGTTGCTGGCTCCCGATGCACTGAGCCTTTCGGCCTATATTGAGGCGGTGGAGAGTGGAGATGTGTTAGACGGAACACCGGTGTACGAAGAGGGTATAGGCAGTCTTTCACCCATATATAATTTTGTGATGATGGTGGATATGGAGATGATGCTGAGCCAGCCTGAAACGTATGTGCGTCTGATACCGAACTTCTTCTTCCGTCAATCCAACTTCTTCCGTCATTTCATGCTTGCAGTACAATTCACTTGTACAGAAGGGGTGGTTTATCCGAATATCGTATTGCTTTATAAAGGGTGATTAATCGGTCATTCTGTAGAGTGCTGAGGGAAAATAAGCACGAGGAAAGTCAAAATACACACTCACCACAGATTGCACAGATTAAAACAGCTAAAAATTCTTGATTATCAAAATTCTAGAATAAACTGTGTTAATCTGTGCAATCTGTGGTGAATTATAACATATTCTTAGAACGGCAGGTCATCCTTTGCATCCCCTGCGAGGAATTCCGGTGCGGCAGTGGGAGCCGGCGGCGGAACGGGAGCGCCCGGAGCGGGTGCGGCAGTGCTTACGCGTTCTACCTTCCATGCGCGAATACTGTTGAACCAACGGTCTTGCCATTGGCGTGCGTCTACATCAAAAGATACTGTCAGCTCTTCGCCCATCTGAATATTGAACTGTTCGATTTTGTCCGCTCCAAATACGTCAAAACACATTTTGCGCGGATATTGGCCATGGTCTTCAATCACATATTCTTGTGATTTCCATTCGTTACCTGACTTGGAAACTCCGCCTCTGGGCTGGAGTATAGCGATGATTTTTCCTGTAAATTCCATTGTTTTCTTTTTAAATGATGCGGCGAAGTTACAATTTTTTAGGAATATGAGACGAATATTCGGCTGTTTTTTCTTGCTATTTCTTTGTCGTAGGGAAT